>Ga0190271_10000120_pt1 | contig 41089 bp, 56 predicted proteins | sample Popmic356T_FD_133747 | JGI IMG/M metagenome (GOLD analysis project Ga0190271, IMG submission 133747) | Populus adjacent soil microbial communities from riparian zone of Weber River, Utah, USA - 356 T | ecosystem: Environmental > Terrestrial > Soil > Riparian zone | place: USA: Utah | collected...
CCGAGTTCTCGGTCCGGGCGTCGATCGCGCGGCAATTGATTCAACAGGGCTCGGCGCGTGCTGCGTACGAAACGAAAGTGATAACGCCGATCGCGTCGGGGGTGTCGGCCGAGTCGGCCGGTTGCTTTCGCGGGATCTCCTACCGTGACGTGTCTCTGTCTGACGCGGGATCGTCCGGAGTGGCTACCGCGGGCGATCGAGAATTTTCAGGCTCAGACATTCGAGTCTCGCGAGCTCGTGATAGTGGCAAGCGGCGCGGACGTGCGGCGGCTGATGCCGTCGGATCCGCGGATTAGATATTTCCATCTCGCCGGCCGGCCGTTGATTGGACCGGCGCGAAATTTTGGATGCGAGCAGGCTCGGGGGGCGATCGTCGCGCATTGGGACGATGACGATTTCTCGGCGCCCGGCCGGCTGGTCGATCAAGTCGAGCGGCTCGAGGGCTCGGGCAAAGCGGTGACGGGATACCGCACGATGCGATTTACCGACGGCGCGGGCTGGTGGCTGTATCAGGGCCGGCCGCAATATGTGCTCGGGACTTCGCTTGTATACCGGCTGGATTGGTGGCGATCGAATCGGTTTCGGCCGCTGCAGGTTGGTGAAGATTTTTACTTCGTGAAGGCCGCGGCGGCGGCCGATGAGCTCGCGATCGCCGATGCGGGCGAGCTGATGCACGCAACGATACACGCGCGGAACACTTCGCCTCGGGCTCTCAATGGCTCGGCGTGGTCGCGGGTGGCCTGAAGAAACATAACAATATGCCTCGATTAAATTCCGGCGTGCAAGGCTCGCCGATTGTGACAACCGTATTGCCGAAAGATCGCTTGACCAATGGCGTCGCGGGCTCTCCTGTGTTCGTGGGTCCGGTTGGCTCGGGTGTGCGGCGCTCGCCTGGCGTAGCGGGCTCGCCGCGGCTGTTCTCCGCTACTTGGTACTTGGATACGAACGACGGCAACGACGGCAACCCGGGGACGGCTCCGGAGTCGCCTGTTAAGACTTGGGGCTCGTTGAGTGGGAAGGGACTAAAAACCGGCCACACGATCAAGGTCAAGAACAATTCTGTCGTGCCTCTAGCGACTATGTACGCTGATGGGCTGATCATCGAAGCTTACGGCGATACAGGGGCAGCGCCGGTTATCGAGTCGATCGACGAGAACGGCTTTACTGAACCTACGGTAGCTGAAACGGTCACGGTGCAAGCTCCCGGAATACCAACAAGCGGACTTGTTGCCGCATGGGATCTTACGGGCTATAGCGCTGTGCAGCAAAGTATCGCAGGTGCTCACGGCACATCGTACGCGCTGCAATCCGGATCTACTTCGGGTGTGGACGGAGACGATCCGATCTCCGTCACAACCGCGGGAATGCAACTGACGGATTCAGGCGCGAATGATTTCCTGACCGCGCCTACCGTGCCGGACACAGATTTACTAGGCGCTATTTCGCTTGTCGTTGTGATGGCGACCAATGGTTCCACCAATGGCCCAATTATCAGTAAAGCCGAGCGAACGCTCGGAGAGCTGACGCCAACTCCGTTTGCATTCATGCTCGATGTTTCAGGGAATCTCTACGTAGAACGCGGCGGTTCGGGCGCACGGCTTTTCACCGGACCCGCTACAGTGGCGACGGCGGATGCATTCAGGATGTACTCCGTAGTCTGCCCGAGCGGAATACAGAACGCGCCATCATTCTTTGTCGGGACCACTAAGACAACAGGGACGGATACCGCAGGAACCGGGACAGGCTCGGCTTCCGGCACATCGAATCCTTTCCGTGTTGGAGTCGCGCCTGTGTTTACCGCGAACAACGGTACGACTCGTTATTCCTACATCTTTGTGTACTCGCGTGCTCTTTCCGATGCTGAGATATCGAACATCTATGCGGTTATGCAAACGCATATGCAAGCCGTAGCGGTGACACTTCCCTAATGAGGCGAATTGGGTCTTAGGCGAAACAAGGACTCTTTACTGTATGAGATTTATGAAATGTTGAAGCTTAACTTGGGCTGCTGCGATCGTCGTTTAGATGGTTTTATTGGGGTCGACGTGGTCGCCGGTCCGTTTGTTGACGTGGTCGCCGATCTTCGAAATCGCTGGCCATGGGAAGATTCCGCGGTCGACGAAGTTCGGGCACACGACGTATTCGAGCATCTGCCGAATCGCATAGAGACGATGAACGAATTGCATCGCGTGTTGAAGCCTGGCGGGCGGGCAACGGTGGAAGTTCCCTCGGCCGCGCAAGGGGCCGGCTTCGCGCAGGATCCGACACACGTTTCGACCTGGTGCATGAATTCGTTTCAGTACTTCCGTGAGGGATCCTTCGCGCATCAGCGGTTGGCCGGCTTCTACGGGATCACGGCTCGCTTCAAGGTTCTGAGCCTGACGGCTCGGACGTACAAAGACGAGTACGAAGACGTCGTCAAAATAACGGCCGTACTCGAGGCGGTGAAGTCTTGAAACTGTCGGTGATCATCCTCTCGAAAGAGGTATCGAACCTGCTGCCGTGCATCGAGGCGGTTCGCCGGCATGAGCCTGAAGCCGAGATTATTGTCGTCGACGACGGGCTCGCGTCTCGACCTGAGTCGCAAGGGTTCCGTAATCCGGGTTTTCTAACCCGCTTTGTCAACGGCGTGAAGCCGTTCGTGTACGCGCGAAACGTCAATGTTGGATTACAAGAGGCCTACCGGCATACGGTCGAGTACGAAACGTTTCAATCGCTCGGAATGCCACGGGGGCGGGTAATTATCTCCGACGAAAACCCGGACGGGGTCGTGCTGCTGAATGACGACGCGATTCTCGAGTCTCCGGGCGGGTTCTCTTTGCTCGCCGAGGCCGCGGCAGCCGACAAGTCGCTCGGGATGGTGGGCGGCACTACGAATGTGACGGGAAACCGCAATCAGAAGCGGCAAGCGGTCGGCCTGCGCGATGAACCGCGCATGATCACGTTTCTGTGCGTGTACATTCCGCGTAGCACGCTCGAGCTGTGCGGCGGGCTCGATGAGCGCTATGTCGGGTACGGATGCGATGACGATGATTATTCGTTTACCGTGCGGGCGCATGGGTTGAAACTGGCGGTGCACGATGGCTGCTATGTGGATCACGGACGGTTAAAGAGCTCGTATCGTGGGGCGCCCGGCGCGTGCGCTGACTATCGGCCGAATTTGCAGCGGTTTATTAAAAAGTGGGGCTGTGACAATTGGGGCCGGCCGGACGGGGCGCGGTTGGCGCATTGAAGCTTTTCATTTCTCCACATAACGATGACGAGACGCTTTTCGGGGCCTTCACGCTGTTGCGGGAACGGCCGTTAGTCGCGGTTGTCTTCGATTCGTTCGTGCAAGAGCGACGAGGATACGGCATTACGGCCGCGGCGCGGCGGGCCGAGACTCGAGCGGCGTGTGAGGTCCTGGGGGTGAGCTGCGGCTTCCTCGGGTTGCGGGACGATTCGCCGGATTGGCGCGCGGTGCGGTGGGCGCTTGCTGAATACAAGCGTTCGGGCGTGACCGAAGTATGGGCGCCGGCTGTCGAGCGTGACGGGCATTTGCAGCATAACGAAGTGGGCGCGATCGCCGGCGAGTTGTTTCCGCGGGTGACGTACTACCTGACTTACACTCGGACCGGCGGCAAGTCGACGGCGGGCCGGCTGGTACCGTTCGAGAATGCGTGGATCGGCATAAAGCTGCGCGCGCTGGCCGAGTATCGCTCACAGATAGGGCATGCGTCGACGGCCGAGCATTTCATTCGTGATCAACGCGAATATGTGGAATAACGACACGATTCGGGATCTCGAGCGGCGCTCGATCCGGTCTTTCGTCGCGCAACACAAGCAGTGTTTGAAGGGCCGCGTTTTGGATTTTGGGGCCGGCACGCCGACGACTTGCAGGACTCCGCAACCTTACCGCGACTTGGTCGAGGGCGAGTATGTTGCTTACGACGTCGATAGTCCTAGCGTGTGGGGGCCTTGGGACGCAATTTTGTGCACGCAAGTAGTGCAGTACATTCCGGACGTTCCAAAGTTGTTATCTCGGTTTGAAGCGCAGCTCGTAGCGGGCGGATATCTGGTGATGACGTATCCGACGAATTGGGCCGAGGTCGAGGGCTCGGACTTGTGGCGGTTTACGCGGGCCGGAATGGAACGGCTTTTGCACGATGCAGAGCTTGAGGTCCTCCACCATGAGCGGCGGGCCGAGGTGACGCTCGGCGGCTTCGCTTTTGCGCTCGGTTACGGTGTGGTCGCGAAAAAGGCCGGTTTGTGAGGGTTTCGGCTGTGGTGGTGACGCGCGGAGACGTGGACCTTTCGCCGGTTGTCTCGACTCTCTTGCACTTTGACGAGGTGATCGTTTGGGATAACTCCAAACGGCGCGACGTGTCGGTCTATGGGCGTTTTCTTGGCGCGGCCGAGGCGCGTAACGAAGTTGTCTACGTGCAAGATGACGATTGTCTAGTCGACTCGGCCGCGGTAGTCGCGGAGTATCGGCCGGGGGTCGTTTCTTCGAATGTGCCGATGGCGCGGCGGGCCTTCTACTCTGACGGGGTGACGCTTATCGGTTGGGGCGCAATCTTTGATCGTGCGATCGCCTGGGATGCGTTCGGGCGGTACTGGGAGCGCTTCGCGGCCGATGGCTTCTTTCAGAGGGAATGTGATCGCATCTTCACCGGGCTGTCCAAGTGTCGCAATTTCGAGGCGGGTCTCGAGCATCTCGAGTATGCCTCCGGATCCGATCGCATGGGCGCGGAAAAGCGGCATTTGTCGGACTTGGCGGAAGTACGGGGCCGGCTGAGGGCTATCCGATGATTGACATTTTGTTTTTGACGCACGGGCGCACGGAGTTTATGCGTGAGAGTCTCGCGGCACTGCTGGCTAATACGGATTGGACGAAGGTCCGACGGCTGGTGATGTATGACGAAGCGGTGGCCGGCCTCGGTGGTCCTGTGGCGGTCATGAATCACTACTTGAAAAGCGGCAACGTGACGCCGATCTTCGCCAAGATCGACGATGACACGATGGTACCTCCGGGCTGGTTGGGCGAATGCCTGCAAGTGATGGAGGAAAACCCGAAACTCGATCTACTTGGGATCGAGGCGCATTATCCGGTCGTTGCCGGCGTGGCGCCGCGGAGTTACAAGCCGGCGCAGTTTATCGGCGGCATAGGGTTGATGCGCTCGAGTTGCTTCCGGTCGCTTCCGCGGGCGCAGGGGCGGTTTGGCTTCACGGCTTGGCAGGATACTAACGCGCAAGTTGTAAAGGGCTGGATTTCGCCGGCGCTGCCGGTCTTTCTGCTCGACCGTATACCGTTCGCGCCATGGGCCGAGCATTCTCGAGAGTACGTTCGGCAAGGGCTTCAAAGAGATTGGCCGGCGTATGATCCCGCGGTCGACGGCGATAAGTGGGCATGGTGGCGGCCGTGAAAGTTGTTGGCATGATGCGCTTGCGCAATGAGGCGCGATGGATTGAACGTGTCCTCGAGTCGATCCGGGGCGTATGTTCCGAGGTGCATGTCCTCGACGATCACTCGACTGACGGCACGGGCGATTTGTGCCGGGGCGCGGGGGCGATCGTCCACAATACGCCTTTTGCGGTTGGCCTAAACGAAACGCGCGACAAGAATTTTCTACTCGACCAGGTGCGCAAGAGTGCGCCGGAGTGGGTGTTGCATATCGACGGAGACGAAGAGCTCGCGGCCGATGGGCCGGCGCGTATTGCCGAGCTGGTGCGCGATCCCGCGGCGGTCTGCTATCACTTCCGAGTGCTGTATTTGTGGGACTCTCCCGAGCAATATCGGCGGGATGGCGTGTATGGGCGTTTTCGTCGTGAGTCGCTTTTCCGGCTGACTCGTGACCGTTTCTCGAGTACGCCAAACGGCGGAAACTTTCATTGCGGAAATTCGCCGCGGGAACTGCGGCGGCGATCGATTATTTCCGACGTTCGCCTATTGCATTACGGCTACATGGACGCGGCCGATCGAATTCGAAAGTATGGCTGGTATAACTCGCATGATCCGCGCAACGCTGCCGAGGATGGTTATCGACACATGGTGATCGGCGACGTGTTTCCTGCTGAGTCTGTCTTCCGGTTTGGCGGGCCTCTTGATTTGGCGCCCGTTTCAAGTTATCCCTCTGCGCTTTCTATCGCCGCATAAGTTTCTCGAAGTCTCAAAAGAAAAAAATGGTTACGTACGGTTCGCTCAATTTGACCGAGGGCGCGTCGCCCGCTGCGACGTTCAACGAAGTGCTGTCGCTCGAGGCGGTTAAGAAGTTCTTGAATCTGCCGGAACGCTCGCCGATTGATGAGCTGGAGGACGCGGAACTCGAGGCGTTCATTATTGCGGCTCGCGATACCGCCGAGGGTGCGCAAGGGCGCGACTTGGTGCCGAAACAATACGATCTGTCTCTCGACTGCTTTCTGTCTTGCACGATCGCGCTCCGCGATCCGCTGGTGTCTGTCGACTTGGTGCGGTACCGCGATTCGGCCGGCGACTATTACGAACTCGAGGCCGACGTCGATTACATTGTCGACACATCGAAGCATCCGGGCGTCATTCTGCCGGCATATGGCCGGAGTTGGCCGACGTTTACGCCGTGGCCGAGCTCGGCCGTGTTGGTGCGGTTTACCGCGGGCTATGCGGCGGATTCCGTGTTCTGGACGGCCGGGCCGGGCGTTCGAATTCGTCAAGGCATGTTGCTGTTGATTGGGGCTTGGTTCTCGAAGCGTATCCCGTTCCAAGAGGGCGCGACACCGATAGAGGAGCTGCCGTTTGGAATTTCGGCCTGCTTATCGGCCGGCGCTTTGCTGAAGGTGGCCTAACGTGCCTGCTGATAGGGCGCTGAATCCTGGTTGCTTGGTCCATCAAATCACTTGGCAACGAATCGATAAGACTGCTCGGAATTCGTTCAATGAGCCGATCGCGGCGGTGGTCAATGTGCTGAGCTGTCGCGCCTCTGTCCAGCATGGGACGGGGCGTGAGGTTGCGGTCGCGATGCAGAGGTTTCCGGAGGCGCGGTATGTGTTGCGGCAACACTTCGACGCTCGTTGTACGGCTGATCTGCGGGTGTCCTGGTACTACCGCGGCGTGGTTCGCGTGCTCGATGTTGTCGACGTGCAAGACGACGGCGGGCTCGGCCGGTCGCAAACGATCATTGCAAAAGACTGGATTGAAAGTTAATGGCTTCTCGCAATCCGGTGAGCGGCGGCGGCCGGAATAGCATCGGCCGAGACATCAAGGGATTTTTCAAGGCCGAGGGCTTCGCGCAAGCGGCGAAGGCGCTCGACGGTGTTGTCGACGCTGTTGTCGGCGCTCGCATGAAGGATGTCTATTACGAGGCGGGCGTCATCTACCGCGATGAAGCAATCAGGCTCGCTCCGTATGATCCGGACCGGAAAGAGGGCGTGCACTTGAATGAGGCGATCTTCGTTTCCCGGGGTCGGGAATCGGAGCCTAACGTTTTGGTTGGCGTGCGGTATTTTCCGGGCGGCGCTCCTCACGCGCACCTTCAAGAGTACGGATGGGCGGAAGGGCAAGCTCAACCCTACATGCGGCCGGCCGGCCAAAACGTCGGCGGGCAGGTCGCTGAGGTGATACGGGATGGGCTGATCGAGATTGTCGAGTCGATCAAGAAATGACTATCGAAGAGAAGGTTTTCGCGGTGCTCGCGGGCGCCGGGGGCGTGGTGTCTTTGGTGCCTTCTGAGCGCATCATGCCGGATGGCGTGTACCTGGGCCTGGCGCGGCCGTACATCAAGCATTTCGCGGTGGGTCTCGATCGCATGCGGCTGCACGATCGGCCGGCAACGCTCTGCAACTGGCCGTATCAGGTTTCCATCTTCGGCGAGTCGGTCGAGTCGATCACGGCGGTTCGGACGGCCGTAATCGAGGCGCTCGAGGCCTCGGTGAATCCGCATTTTAGCTTTACCGGTTTGGTACGGCTGCAGACGTCGGAATCTACCGACGTGCCGATCCTTGGGCAAGCGTTACTGCTCGATGCGTGGTTTGACGGGCTGGATCCGGAATCGCCGGTGCAGGATTGAATCGTTTATGACTTACTGTCCCTGGTGTAAAGCAAGAGCGATCGACGTGACTTCGTCGAAAGATGCCAAAGGTTTCGACAAGCGCGCTCGCTACATTTGTGTGGGCGTGACGTGCCACGAATGGCGCGATGGTGACGCTCCGGATCCGGCCGACGGCCGGCCGCGGCTGGTGGTTCTCGCTTAGCAGTTCTCTTTTTCGAATTCTTAAAACCCCCTTGTCGATCTTCCGCGCGAATCGCGTGGACGTGCGTCCGTTTGCCGGTCGCAATTCCTAACTAGTTAGAGGTTATTCAAAATGCAAGGTGGCATCCTTGGCAACGGAACAATCGTTGCCTATTCCGAGCTGTCTCCGATCTCATGGGTTGAGATCGAACAGCGTCGTGAGGTCGTCTTTCCTACAGAGGAAGCGGACAAGGTCGAAATCACGACTCACTCTCTCACCAACAAGCGCAAGCGGTATATGCCGGGTCTCGTCGACGTCGGTGACCCTTCCGTGTTGGTTCTTACCGATATGAATCCGGCGACATCGCCCGATCAGGCGTTTTTGCGCGCGGCGCAAAAGTCCGGCGAATCAATCCTGCTTCGCATCGAGGTACCGGTCGATCGTGAGCGGACTTCGTTCCTTGGGACCGAGCTCCAAGTCGGCGTGAAAAACTTCTCGCCTGACACTCCGATCGATGGTGTTCAGACAACCCGGTTTACGTTCACGTTCGACGGTGAGGACATCACCGAAGACGAAGCCGTCGGCGCGTCTGAGATCGTCTAGGCGTAATCGCTACCAATCATCTAGAGGGCCTGGCCTGTGGCTGGGCTCTCGCTGTTTCCCGATTTCCTTTTCTCTCTCTTCTCTATGAAAAACAGTACAGTTGTTCCCGTTTCTTTTACGAGTCCGGACGGGCTCGAGATCGTCTTACGCGCGACACTGGGCGCCCGTAAGCGGATTAAGGCGATGTTCGGCAAGGCCGATATCGCGAGCATTTTTGCATCTGAGGGCGACGGCTGCCTTCCGGACCTGGCGCATTGTCTCGCCTTCGATACCGACGGCAATCCGCCGGCCTGGACGAGTGCGGGCCTCGGCGAATCATTGTCGACCGAGGGCGCGACGGAGCTGCTCGGCTTCATTCTGTCCGCGTTCAGTCAAGGAAAGCTGGACCCAAACGTCGCGGCCGAGGTGTTGAAGGAGATGGTAGACGGGCCTCTCGGCGAAGCGATGCTGAGCTCTACACTGAGCGCTTTTGGATCGAGCAGTGGGCCTTCTGCCGAGCCTGTCTCGGCCTGACCGACGCTGAAATCTGGGACGGCTTGCTCGAGTGCGAGATCGACGCGCTTTCGCGAAACTATCGCGAAGCAAAACGGCGCGACGCGCTGATGCTGGCGCAAGCGTTTCACGATCCAAAGTCGCTGTCGGCCGGCGCGATGGATGATGTCGACGAGGGCGCGCAATCACAAGCGACTCTGTCGACTTGGGTACAGGCTGCGCGCGATCGCGCGCAACGTCGCAAGCTTTTGAAGCTCCAACAAGAGCAACAAAATAGAGCGGCTTCGTGACACCGCGAAGCCGTTCGTAAGTTCCGTATTCCTTTCCCCGCAAGTAAAGACCAAAAAAACATGTCTGGACGTTTAGGCGATTTGATGTTTCGTCTCGGCGCGGACGTATCCGGTTTTCGTGATGCGTTCCGCGACGCGGTCGAAGTGCTCGAGACTACCGAGAACAAAGCTCAACGTGTAGGCGCGTCGCTGGCGCGCGCGTTTGACAACATTGGCGCCGGCGACTCGTCGGCGAAGTTGGCGGCGCGCGCGAAGTCTTTGCAGGCGAGTTTCGAGCTGATCGAAAAGGCGCACAAAGAGGGGAAGGTTACAACGGCCGACTATGAGAAGGCGCAAGCCTCGTTAGTCGTGCAGTTGCAGAAGCTCGGGGGCGTCGTTCCTCCGCTGGTCCAAAACTTCGACCGGTTGGCGGATGCTCTTAAGGCTGTCAAGGTCGACGGGTCGCAGTTTGAAATTGGCAACAAAGTCGCCGATCTAAAGAAGAATCTCGATTATCTTGACCAGGCATACAAGGCCGGCAAGTTGTCGGCCGCGGATTTTGCGGCGGCGCAAAAGAGCGTAGGGGCCGAGCTCGACAAGCTTTCGCGTGGTGATTACACGGCCGGCGTCGACAAGCTCGCAAAGAAGTACGGCGAACTCGGGAACAAGCTGCAAGACGTTGGCCGGGTTCTCACGGTGGGTCTGACTGCGCCTTTGCTGGCGGGCTCGGCCGCGGCGCTGAAGGCTGCGGGCGATTACCAATCGCTCGAGATCGGTCTGCAGGCGGTTACGAAAGAAGCCGGGCCGCTGGAGAAACAGCTCCTACGGCTGAGAGAAGTTGCGAAACTTCCCGGGCTTGGCTTCAAAGAAGCTGTGCAAGGGAGCATCAATTTACAGGCAGCCGGCTTTAGCGCGGGCCTGGCCGAGCGGGGCCTGAAGGCTTTCGGAAACGCGCTCGCAACGGTCGGCAAGGGGCGCGCCGAGCTCGACGGCGTGATCACTGCGCTTTCGCAAATTGCCAGTAAGGGTAAGGTATCGGCCGAGGAAATCAACCAGCTCGCCGAGCGGCTGCCGCAAATCCGTGTCGCGATTAAGAACGCGTTCGGCGAAGGGTTCAACGACGCGAAGGCCTTCGAAGAGGCCGGCATCTCGGCCGAGACGTTTATCGAAAAGATCATCGGCGAATTCGAAAAGCTGCCGAAGGCCGTCGGCGGTATCAAGAACGAATTCGAAAACCTGACCGACGAGCTCGATCAAACGCTCGCCGAGGCGGGCAAGGCGCTGATTCCGTTCGGGACAGCGGCGCTCAAGGCTCTGCAGCCGTTGTTAGGCGTCGTCAGGGATGCGGCCGGCGAGTTTGCGCGACTCCCTGAGCCGGTTCAGTCGACGGTGTTCGCGTTGGGGGCTCTGGCTGCCGGCGCGGGACCGGCGCTTTATGCCCTCGGCGGGATCTCGAACGGACTGAAAGAACTCACGCCACTACTGAGCAAACTAGCAACGTCCGGGGCGCCGGCGGGGCAAGCGCTCGGCGCGGTCTCTGCGTCTGCGGGTCTGCTCGCCGGTAGTCTGGTCGCGGTTACGGCGGCGATCGTCGGGTTCTCGTTGTATGAGGCAACAGTCGGCGCGCTAGATTTCGCTGACTCGATGACGGCGCTCTATGAGGCGACGCATAAAGGCGAGAAAGGGGCTACAGCGTTCGAAGCGGCGATTAACGACTCAACTCCTGCGGTCCTAAACCTTACGAAAACGCTCGGCAATATGGCCGAGTACGCCAATGATCATTTTTGGGAGGCGATTGTACCCACGGCCGGTATGCGGGAGCGTTGGCAGTTGTTCGCGCTGTCGATCGAGCAAGCCGTCGGGGTGTTTCCGCTGCTCGAGGGGGCCGCGAAAAAAGCGCAACAGGGTGTTAACGACTCGATGCGCAAGATGGGCGAAGCCGCGATGCAGGCGCAAAACGGCAAGGGTACGGCCGCGGCCGTCAAGGCAAACATCGATTCGATGTATGCCGAGAAAGCGGCCAATATTCAGGCTCTCCATGTTGCGGAGGAAACTCTAAAAGCGCTCAAGAAAATGAAGGCCTCGAAAGAGGAGCTGGCCGAGGCTACTCGGAAAGTGACCGAGGCGGAGCGGAAATTACATCCGAATCTGACAGCGACGGGCGATACTGCCGGCCGGGCGGCGGGGAAGGTCGACACGTTGGCCGCGGCGATGAACAAGCTTGGCGTTAAGGGCGACGCTACGGACACCAAGCAATGGGCCGATGCGTTAGCCACGATCGAGAAAGCGTATAAACAGGGCAAGGTATCGGCTGAAGATTGGGCCAAGGCTCAGTCGGCAGCGTTCGAGAAGATACACGCTGATCTGATCGCATTCGACAAACTCGTAGAGCGCAGGCAGGGGACGAAGAATGTCGCAGTCATGCGGCAGATGTTCCCGAATGCGTGGTTCGACGACGCGAAGAAGGCGTTTGCCGAAACAGATAAACTCATAGCGCAATTCGGCAAGGTGGAGAGCGCCTCGCGCGGACTCCAGAATGTAAACTTCGCAAAGGATTTACTTCGGGACGTAGTGTCTCTTGAGGACGCGCTCAAGAGCGTGCGTGGCAATCAGGAGAGCCTGACTGAATCCGCCAGGAGATCTGCGGCGGCGTATCACGCTATCCAAGATGCCGTGGACGGGATCAGGCCGAATCCTCTGGGCGCTACCCAGTTTCAGGCGGATATAGCGAATATCGAAGCAATCTCCAGGAAGATAGCTGCACTACGCCAGGAAGCTCCGATCAATCCGTTTAATACGGCCGCGCTGCAGGAAGCGCAAGAGCGAATCAAGCAGGTTAAGTCTGACTTGGCGAGCATTCGCACGCCAGAGGACGCGTACGCCGAGCTCGGGCTCAAATCGATCAAGGATCTTCAAATTGAAGTCGATCGCACGGCAAAAGCGTATGAGATCCTCGCGACAAGCGGAACGGCGAGCATAGGCGATATAACGCTTGCGCAACGAAAGCTTATCGAAGAACAAATCGAGCTCGCCAAAGCGGCCGGCGAACCGTGGGGGCATCTCGAGGTCCAGCTCGAGCGGGTTAATGCTCGGCTGGAGACAATCGCACAGCTCAAAGGGTTCGATAATCTGACGGCGTCGGTTGCCAACTTTGTGCAGACGTTTAACTCGGAGTTTGGCAAGTTGACCGATGGGGCCGGCGATGCGCTATCAGAGGCGCTCTTCAATCCCGAATCGCTGGGGCCGAATCTTACAAAGCTCTGGAAAACCTTCAAGGATTCGATGAAGGATGCTCTGGGCGATGCTCTGCAGACGGCTTTTATCGATCCGATTACAAGGGGCCTAAAAGACGCGGTTTCCGGTATCGTTGGCGGCTTTCTCAAGAACTTGGGCGGCGGGATAGCCGGCAACCTTGGCGGGATTCTGGGCGGCGGGAATACCGGCGTCATCATGAACGCGACGAGCAACGCGACGCGCGGCGCGCAAAATGTCGCGAATGCAGCAATGAACGTGCCCGGTGGTGTGTTGTCAAAGGGCGCCGGCGTGGCCGGGCAAGCGGCCGGCATGGGCGTTTCCGCAATAACCGGGATGGTTACGGGCGGGATTTCTGCCGTGTCCGACGTGATCTCTAACTTTCAATTCAAGGCGATGAACAAGAGCCTTGACTTGATTGAAAAGGCGACGCGATACACAGAGGCGCACACGCTTCATATCCTCGAAAAGCTCAACGAGTACATACCGGCTTTGAAGGACATTAACACAACTTTCTATACCTACATCGGCGCGTTCGGTACGCATATGGCGACGGTCGAAGGTATGGCGACGGACGTCAAAGACCTGGCGCTCGGGATGGCGTCGGCGCTCGAGAATTTGACGGCCGCGATCCGCGGCATTGACGCCGGCGACGTTTCGCTGAACGGAGAAGCGATCGAGGTCGGGCTCGCAAGCGATGAGCTCGCCGAATTAATCAACGTGACGCGGTCCGGGTTGGCCGATGTTGTGTCGGCGATCATTGCGCAGTCGGACCGGACTGTCGGCGTTCTTGGGGCAATTGCCGAGACGGGCGCGGTCGGCAAGATAGACGAGCTGCAAAAGGAGCTACAGAATATCGTTGCTTCGAACGGTACGATCGATGCGAGTCTGACCGGTCTTCGTGAGCAATTGAAATCGGCCGAGGGCGCGACGCGCGACGCTCTTATCCAACAGATACAGTTACTCGAGAGTCAACAGGCTATGAATAATAGCCGGTCGACGATTATCGAGGGTGCAATCACCGCGATAAAGGACAGCGGCGCGAAAGCTGCGCAGTCGTCGATTCAGGTGGCCGAGAAGGTCGGAGAATTGACAACGCAGTTAGCGCAACTGCAGACTGACCGAGACTCGTTTTTGAACAGTCTGCCGCCTGAGCTGCGGGCGGCGATCAACGATGGAAAGCTCGCGGAACTGACGGCGGGCCAGGATCAGTTTGCTATTGACGCGGTTGCCGAGTATGTGCGGATCAAGACGGCGATCGACGTAACGAACTCGACGCTTAGCGCGCTTGGGGTTTCGATCGAGAAGGCGGTCGCAACTAAAGAAGAGACGAAGGCTAGTCCTACAAACGCGAATTCCGGGGCGATGAATGTCGAGACGATGGAGTTTGACCCGTCTGGCGTGAGGACGAATATCGTCCCGACGCAGGGGGGCTATGACACGTCCGCTTTGCTCGCGGCGCTGTCTGCCTTCCAAGATAGGGTCTCGCAGTACTGGGAACGGTTGTTCGAGGTTCTGGCGCAGGGTCTACCGATGGCCGGCGCGGTACCGGTGGAGAAGTTAGAGGGAACGGTCGAAGGTGCGAATGAAGAGCTGACGAACGCGGTCGAAGATATAGGCGACGACTCGGAACGAACGGCTGAGGGCGTCTACCAGACGCGATCGGCCGTGTGGGAAGTGACCGGGGCCGTTGAGTCGATGGCGTCAGAGTCGCGCGGCGCGTTTCGGAGCTTTACGCGGGCGATTGAGGATAGCTCGCGCGAAATCACGACGGCTGTTCTCAATTCAGAGCAGGCGGGTATATCTCTCGGCGGGGCGAGCGCTGTTCGTGCACGGTCCGATGTGGGGGCGGTGCGTGAGGTTGTCGAGAAACAGCTTCCGGGGGTCATGTCGGAGGGTTGGAACAGTGGCGAGATTGAAGGATGGAAAAACAACCCGGACGATCCGAACGAGCCTGTGAAATGGCGTAAAAAGTGGCTCCCCGGTACGCCGGCTCATCCGGGGTGGACCTGGGAGCAAACCCATCCAACAGCTCCTATGGACTTTGGTCCGGAGTGGAAGCCTCTCGAGTTCAGCTATCCAAAGCAGGAACGGCCGGTGCTGAATCTGACCGTTGAGAACGTGATCAACGGCCGGAACGTTGGTAACTCGATTTTCGAGAATCATCGTTATGAAGGCGGCTGGGTGTGAGAGTCGGCGGGTATGACTGGCCGTGGCTCTCGTTTGAGATCGACGGCGTCGACATGTCGCAGTATGTGAAGGTGGGAAGCGCAAGCGGCTCGAACGTTACGGGCGGCCGGAATTCGGCGACGTATTCGCTGCTTTCACCTGGGGCCGGCACGGCGATTTCGGACGAGCTCGAGCATCCGGACGTATGGACCGACACGTATACTCTGACGGGGCAACGGCTGTTTTTTACAACGTACTATGTCGCCGGCCTGCCGACGATAGAGGTCAACGGCGTCTCACAGTTGGTGTGCGCGATTACCGACACAGGGAGTACTCCGGGCTGGAAGTTCTACTACATCCCCGGGAGTCCTGGAATCTCTCACAATCAGGATGAGCCTTTACTCACATCCGGCACGATTGAAATTACTTATCCGGTATCTGTTCCGACGTGGGGCGGTGTCTCGGCCTCGCCGAGGTACGGTGGGGCGTCGACGGTAACGATCACGCATGTACCGACGGACACGGTCATCTTTGGCGGTGTTGTCGATTCGACCGAGAGCGAAGTGTTTTCGGGGCTCGGCGGCTTTTACGAGACTCGCGTCCATGCGGTCGGATACGGCGCGCTGCTCGATCGGCGGGTCGTTGCTGAGATCTTCAAGGAGTCGGATTACGGCACGGTCGAAAGCATCGTTACAGAACTGGTCGATCGTTATTTTGCGAGCCTGGGCGTTACGTACGACGGACATTCGGTGTCTCCGAATACTGTCGGCACAATCATGATGAACCATCTCCGCGGCGGCGACGCGATGCGGAAAGTGTGTGATCAGGCGGGCTGTGATTTTTTTATCGATCACGATTTGACGCTGCAACTGATCTCTGGCTCGAGCGTGGGCCTGGGGGCTGCGCCTTTCGCGATTGAGCAAGACGATGGCAACTGGTCGCGCATGGTTCGGTCCGACGTGAATGCACGGTTTTGGAATTCGGTCGTTGCCAAAAGTACTCGCACGGTCGAACCGGTGCGGAGGGATACTCTCGAGGGCGACGGGGCAACGACCGTGTTCGAGCTCTCCGCGGCGTTCGCTTTGCTCGACGAGGTCGGGGTCGAGGTTACGGTCGACGGTGATATTGAAGACGATTTCACTCTCGATCGAGCGGGCATTACTTTTGCTGTGGCGCCGGCGGACGGGGCCGAGATTATCGTGACGTCGGTATCGGATATCGATAACGCCAAGTATGCAAAAGATGAGGCCTCGATCGCGGCCGTGGGAGAAGTTCAGCATCTTCGCGAAGTTCCGGATGTACCGGAGGGTACGTCTTTGCAGGGGTTCGCCGATGCGGTGTTGCAGGAAGGTCTCGACGCGGCTCCGGATCTTATGATCTATACAAACCGGCCTGAGCTGAAACCGGGGCACTCGCTTGTAGTCGATGCGAACGGTGTGGACGAAACGACGCTGGTGCAATCGGTCGACTGGTCGGCGGCTTCAGACGGGGGCTTTCCGCGGTTCACGGCAAAAACGAGCGGCCGGCCGAAACGGCAACCGACGACAAACGAGGTGATTTCTCGGATCCTGGCGCCGCGGACGGGAGTCGATCGCATTGCTAACCGGATTCGTTTTCGTTTGGCCGAGACGATCGTCGGCGACGACAATGACGGGGTAGTCGAAGGCGCGCCTCAGAATGCCTTCGCGGTGGCAGAGAATAGCGGGCTCGCGCGGCGGGCTATTATCGATTTCCCGGAAGGCACTGGGCCGGTGAAGGTCGACGTTTTGAAGAATGGTGTTTCGATCTTTCAGGCGGGCGGTATTAGCTGGCTAGGCTCTGGCGCCTGCTATACGTCGCTTTTTAGCGCCTGGCCGTTGCCGATCACGATCGGCGATCGGTTTACGCTCGATGTGATTACGGGAGACGCCACGGCGAAAGATGGTTATCTCGCGATCGAGTACATGTAAGCGTGCTCTAAATGGCTAGTGCAACTTTACGAGACGATTTATATCTTGAGTACCTGTTCTGCCCTACATCGGGGCAGGTTGTTCCTGATACCAGCGGCAACGGCCGGCATGGCGTCATGGGTCTCACTATCGATGAAGAGATAGCGGGGATCAGTTCTAGCCCTGATCCAGCGGGAGGATTTCAGACCTATAGTGATCCTGAGTGGGTATACAACGGCATCCATCTTGTTCCTGATAGTGGGGATATCTGGGACAGGAAGATCGTAGAAGGGCCGAACGTTACCGGCGTAGAGGATGCCTACTACGGACTAGACCATTGGGCAGCCACCTTATCGCCAGAGGTTTACGCCGATGGCATAACCATGGAGGTCTGGGTCCAATTAGGCGCGATTGGAACAGGGCTCACGCATGCACTCTGTTTCATAGGCGACGGCAATACAAACCAGTCGTTATACGTTACGAATTACGGTACGGGCACGCACCCGCATAGCGAGCCGGCAGGGTACTACCTCGAATATCTCGGCTCATACATCTCGGATGCCGAAGACGGCGAGGACGGGCTAGTGGAAGCCTGGGTTGTGACGGACACCCCGCTGGACCTAGATGCGTGGATGCATATCGTCAGTGTCCGTGACGGCGAAAGCACGCAGTTGTACCTAAATGGGACGTTGCTAGTCGATAAGCGGCTGAGCGTCTATGAGAACGGCGACTATCCAATCATCGGCACGTCACCGATCACTATCGGCGTCATGGACAATGGTGACCCGATCCGGCTAACAATAGGATCTCTACATGGATATATCGGTGAAGCGCGGATCTACAGCGCAGCGCTCACGGCCGAGCAGGTCCTCAGCAACTACACCTTGTCGAACTACTACCCGGACGGGAAGAACGTCTGCGGCATTGCTCGTAATCGATACTACGCGTTCTGAAACAACTTCATAAACAACGAAGGCCTCGGCTATGGACCGGGGCCGTTTTTATTTAACTTTAACAAGAGAGGGGGCGGTTTGCTTTGCGGGCCGCTTTTTTTTGGGTCGAACGCATAAAGGGCTGGCTATGATGACTGTAAAGCCGTGACAATTCTATCGATCGTACTAGCCGGGCTCGCGTGCACGACGAAGGCAGCCGCGGCCGATCCTTGACTTAAAAGAGATGAGCGCATCGTTCGACGCGTGGTATCAAAACAGGGTAGGCCCCGGTTGCAGCTCGCCGCGGTTCAGCTCACGAGCGATTAGGACACGCGCCCATTGTTTAGGCTTCCCCATCAGTGAACCTTGAGCGATTGTTCGAGCACGTCGGCGGCGAGGTTATCGCGGCGCGCTTTGCCTTGATACTCGTCGAGCAGTTGTGCGAGCAGCGGGTTTTCGCGCAACGTGCTTTCGTCTACGTTGCGAATGCAGAAGTCTACACACATCACGCAATCGCCGTGCTTAGGCGGGCGCTCGAGCTCCTCTGCAATGGTTACCTCGAGTATGTAGCGCTTCATATGTCCGGATGGTAACAAAACACTTGGTTTTTGTTCGCGCGCGAATTACCATCGGGTTATGGCAACTAAAGCCGTGAACAGCGGCACCAAGGCAGCGGCGAAGAAGCCCGCGGCAACGGGCAAAGCAACGGGAGGCGCAAAAGCGAAGAACGCGACGGCGCCACCAAGGAACAAGGCGACCGGCGGCACAGTCAAGAAGGCCGGCGCGAAAACCTCCAACACGCGCGCTAAAAAGGCATAGCGCGTACTTCAGTCCCTCTCCTGATGTAGTTTCTGAGTCTCTTCATCCCAAAGGTTCAAAACGCCGGCGAGCTCGTCGGCGTTCTTTGTTTCAAGATCCGGACTGAAGCACGCTGGGGAAGAAGCCGTAGCGCGTCCACATTGCATTCCGCTACTGAAGGTTGAGCGCAGTTTGCTCGAATCCAGGTAATGCTAACTCTGCCGCCTTAAGGACATCCATGCTCAATGGCAGATCGATTCGCTTGTTCTGCTCTAGTATTTCCTGAATCGTCACTATTTGGATTCGATCGCGTCGCATCCCGGTAAAAGGATGCGTGTAGTATCCAGCAGCCTTCGCTTCTGATCGCATTGGTCCCGTCGGCTCCTCCAGTGTCAGAAGCGCTGCCATTGCAGCCTGTTCCCGCTCCATATCACCCTTAAGCTTGGCGATGTCACCCCTACTGACATGGCCTGACTTTACCTGAAAGACCATCTTGTCAGTCTTATTTTTCTCCGAGAAGAAATACGTAGTGCCATCGATACCACCGTCTGCTCCCTTCTTGCCGTTGACGGCGGCGCGATTGTTGGTATATGTCAGAACGGCCCACTTCTCAAACTCCTTGCGCAAGCGATCATCCTTCTTCTGTGCAAGAGCCCTCGCGGAAGCAATGTCACGTGGGACGCCGCTTAGCACAACATCTCCCGAAACGGCTGTTCCAAACGTATCTGAGAGGCGCTTAAGTATGAGCGAGATCGACTGATATGTGATGTCAACCCCTATCCACTGCCTTTTCAGGCGCTGTGCGACTGCGACTGTCGTGCCACAACCGCAATAAGCGTCAAGCACAACGTCGCCTTCGTTACTGCTGGCTTTGATAATGCGTTCGAGTAGCGCTTCAGGCTTCTGCGTGGGATAACCAAGACGCTCTCTAGAAGTGGCATTGATAACTCCAATGCTCCACACGTCAGTCATGGCCACGCCGTCGTTGAGGTAAACCTTCGCTCGGTACTTGTGGCCATCTGAATCTCTTCTCGTCGTGAGCCTGTACCTGCCGTCTTCGTCTTGATGTCTGTAGCGGGTGTCGCGCTCTTGCAGTGATCCTTCGGAGTACTGTTGAAGGAGAGTATTAAATTGGAACTCGCCCTTGGAGTAGAAGAGAATCGTGTCGTGCTTCCTCTGGAAGTTGCTCGCGTTCTGAGTTGCCTTCGGTCCGTAGTACCAAATAACCTCATTGACGAAATCACCACCTTGTGAGCAGAAGATCCCGTCTAATATGATCTTGAGATAGTGACTCGCAGTTGTATCGCAATGTAGATAGAAACTGCCCGTTGGCTTAAGAACCCGGTGTATTTCGGTCGCTCGTCTTGCCATGTGAACCAAATACGCCAACATGGGACTGAATTGCAGAACGTCCCTTAACCCTTTAACCAATGCTACGGTCTGCTTCGGATATCGTCCCTTATCGTTGCCGATGATTTCTTCATATCCGTCACGCGCATGGTCGTCCCATGTCCAGGTGTCAACAAACGCTTGTGCCTGCGCGCGATCTTCGCCGCCGATGTTGTTGTAAATCTGGTTGTAGTTCCGCTTGGAATTGAACGGCGGATCAATATAACAAAGATCCACCGTCTCATCGCGAACGCGATTGCGCAAGGCGTCGAGATTGTCGCCGTAGTAGAGAGTGTTGTTCACAATCACACTCATCGGCAAAGCTGAAACGTTCTTGAATATTTTGAAGGGGTCGATATTGCTGGTCTGAGGGGACGCAGCTTGCGATTTCAGATTCAACTGCCGGCGAGCTCCGGCGGCGTTTTTTGTTTCAAGATCCCCACTCACGCGCCGATAAGCCTCTCATGCAGCATTGGGGCGAGCGCGGGCCAGAGGCGTCTAGGATCGAGTTGACGGTGATCGGGCTTGTTGGCGGAGCGCTAGCGCTGCTGACGTTTAGCGGGATGCTGCTTTACTTGTTTAGCTGATAATCCGACTGAGACCTAGGCCGGAACTTCCCAACCCTCCGTCGATCCCTTCAGCCACGCGAGCGCGGGCGCGCGATCGCGGAACACCTCAACAGTAGCGTCGCCCGCATATTCGGCGTACATCCGCAGGAGTCCGAACACCGATTGTGATCCACTGGCGACCAGCGCAGAGCGGCGCAAGCCTCTCTGTATCGCGTTTGTGGCTACGTGTCGCACAATGTCGCCGCTTAGTCGCAGTTCGATCACGGTCGAGGCGTCGACCAGGCGCGGGTTATTCCCGTAGAAATCAGGATCTTCAAAGAGCGCGGCTTGCTGTGCCAATAGCTCACGATCCGTTACGACTCCCTGCAGAACAATTACGACGACCGAATCAACGATGCTGTACGTCACAGACATTGCGCGATTATCGCGCTTGTGGGCGCGCTATGGTTTTAGAGCGGATCCATTCCCCAATCGTCGAGCTCAGCGATGCACCTCTCGACATCCTCACGCGTCCGGATGCCGGCGACCGCGGCGGCGAGCTCTGAAACATCTTGGCCCCAGTCGCCAAGCGTGACCCACTGATAGAGGTACTTGCGCATGATGCTTAGCTCCGCATCGTTGAGCACGCGCCCAGATAGAAACGCTTCGATAACCGGACGCAGCACGCCGGATGTTTCATGCATCCAGTAGCGCGCCGCAAACGCGTTCATTCCGGCGTCCACGGAATTAAACCCGGATGGACTTTCCCGCGGGGAGAAGAGTCCAGCGTATAGCCGCGCGTTTTCAGGGCATACATCAAGTTTTGCAGTGCAGGCCGAACGTATCCATAGCGCGAAGGAATCGGCGCTAGGATGAGCAGCGCGGTATAAATCGCAACCGCTTCGTCATAGCTTGCGGCCGGATCGTAGGCAGCCATCATTTACCACCACCCCAACAACTTCAGGACGATCAACGCGACCAGCCCGGCGAGCGCCATCACCCAACCGACGACGACGAGGGAACGCTCACGGGCACGCTCACGGCGATCGCGTTCGGCCATACGGTTGAGCGCTTGTCGTAGTTCGACCTGATCGTCGCGTGTCATTGCCTTAGCCGTCCGTCGCGCAACATCGCGTCTAACACCTCGAGAATGTTGCGGGCTTGCTCGATGGATTGACAGTTGAGCATCCTATCGATGTCGTCCGCAGTCGGCAGAAAGTTGTGATCGCACGCCCACGCGCCGAGGATGCCTGCAGACCACGCGCCCACGGGAGTCGAGCCCGGTAGCTTCTGTTCGATAAGCGTGAGGTACTCGGTCAGATGTTTGTACTGTGCGACCGTCATGTCTCTTTCTCGAGCGTCGCATCGATAACACGCCCGTCGCGCTCGTGTAAGTCCGTCGCCGTGTACCCGAGCTCGCCGAGCGCGGCGACCATCTTCCCGGGATCGATCCCGTGTTTACCTTTGGACGCGGCGAGAACAGCGTCGCGAAGGTCGACCCCTTCGTCGCCTTTGTTCGACGCTTGGAAGCGAATCGTCATTGACCCTTTGTTTTTGCGAACACTGACTTTCATGTCACCTCCGCACCGCAACGTAGGCGCGCTCTGTAAAACGTTTGACGTCGACGCCTGCGTTCGTAAGCGCGTCCCGTAGCAGCATGTTGGGTTGCGCGTTCATCGCGGCGAGCGACTCGAGCGCATATCGCGTCACCATCGAGAGATGGTACTCAGCGCTACCGGGCTCGAGTTGGCAGGGACCGGCGCAGTCCGCACAGCGAAACGTACCGTTGAACCAGTCGTGAATCATGCGGCGGAAGTCTCACTTTTTGGCGCTTTGTGATTAAACACTCCACCGGCTTTATTCAGCCGAAAGCGGCGATGACAGACCGGGCAGAGCCCCGAGTAACCGGAACTTCCACGGCTACGCTCATGCAGATCCGGCGCGGCGAGCTTCCCGGAGCCCTCACATATCGGGCGGCTCATTGCTTCGGTTTCCCGTCGTGCGAGTACATTTCATTCATCATTTTGCTCGCGAGCTCGCGCGCTTCCTTCACGCGAGCGTCGCAGCCGACGCGATCGCGGCAGACGATGAGCTTCGATGGCCCCCTCACGATCGAGTCAGACATGCCGGAGAGCGGCGCGCCGCAGTCTTCACACTTGATGAGAGGCGTTTTCATGGCGGTGGCGCTCTAAGTATTCGCGCGTAATCGGCGCATACGGCTGTGTCGCGAGCCATTCGAACAGCGCGACAAAGCGCGGAAGATCCCCATCGACGAACGTGATCATATTCACCACCTCGGGCGCCGTGAGCATCATGGCGACACCGGCGGTCGGATCTTGTCGCGCGGCGGCGGAAAGCTTAGCCATATATCCTCAGCACATTCCATACAAACCCCTTGTGTTGTCAGACGCCAGCGGCAAAGCAAACACGGCTTTAGCTGTTCGATTACGGTGGAGCTTTTGACGATGGCCGCGGCAGCGGCGATAATTGTTTGGTCACCCATAGACGATCAGTTGGAAGAAGCGGCCGTAACAGCGGCCGTTCTCCGTCTTTCCTCCATTTACGCGTTTCCGCGTGAGCTTCGATATCAAAAATTAGATGACATTCGCGACACCATGCGGCAAGGTTCTTAGGCCTATCGTCGCCGGCGACGTGGTTAATATGCGCGACGCCGAGCTGTGAGCGCTTCCAGGTTGCCACGGCGCACGGTTTCGCGCACCTCACGCCGCGTTCGACGGGCGGCCGTCGATCGACGAGGCGCGCGCCGGCCCGGATCCACTTTTTCGTGACTCCGTCGTACCACGCGTTAGCCGTCGCGAGCACCTCGAGCGCGTCGGGCTTCCCGCATCGCTCGCAGCAATAGTCAGCTCTCGAGAGAATTTCGGCGCGCGTCTGGCGCCAGTGGGGCCCGCGGTAGAAGTGTCGGAGCTCCTTACGGATTGGCACCGGGCGCGACCTCGACCGTTCCAGCAGGCGGTACGAAGCGGAAGATGATCACGCGCTCGCAATCCAGGCAATCGAGCTTGTAGTCGCCGATACCCGGGACCATGCAAGTGAAGCTCGCCTTACAATGCGCGCAGTTTACGCGGGCAGGGAATTCGGGCATGGCTCATACCCTTCGCACTGCGCTATCATCGACAGCGGCCGGGTAGCTCCCGGCTATCATTTGCGGCCGGGACGGGCGCCTGCACTGCTCGTTCCTCCGCATCCTGTGCAGGAGGAAAAGCCCGTGAGTCAACGCAGGGCGGAGGAACTTCGCCGCCAGAAGGCCGCTTTCGAAGCGATGAAGGAGCTTTGCTCGCAAATCGGGCGCGCAGTGTGGCTTCAACTCGAAGGTAGTGAGAACCGAACTCCGGCCACTGTCGCCACATTCCACGAATGGAAAGGACGGCGTGAAGCTATGATCGGATTTCGCGATCTCACAAAGGCGCCCGTCGCACCAGATGACGAACTGGTGATAGTAGCTACCTTTGGGCCGGACGAGGGCCTGAAGACGATGTGCGTTGACGGTGATAAACCGTTCCGAGCTTCCCTCGAATGCTTTCCGCGCGATCCCTTGGAGGATTATCACGTTTCACCGAGCAAGTCTGAAAGTTCAGGGACCGGTTTGTGATAGTCGCGCAGTTCGGGCCAACTTTCGAGCAACATCTCACGATCGGCCCGGTCCAAATTCGGCCAACTCAGAAGGTCGCGGGCTTGCGCCAGCATGCGCTCGCGTTCTTTCGTATCGTGCTCCTGTTGCCGAATCTTTCGCTCGCGTTCATCCTCGCGAAGATCCGCGTACTTGTCCCGAAACTCGATTGCGAAATCGACAAACAGCGGAGGCTTGACCTGATACGGTTTCAGCGGCGCGTCTTTCTCCGGAAGTTTGACATCGACCACGTAGCGCACGTAGCCCGGGAACGGAGCTCCGGCTAGAGCATGGTCAATCTTCGGGAGCTGTAAGCGAAACTCACGAGCGCCTATACGTTTGCCGAAGCGACCCTCGAACACCTTGCGCAACTCGTCGTCGGCGGAAACTCGCGTTTCCTCCCGCGGCGGCTCAGCGACTGGTGTAGACTCGACTTGCGGTGCCGGCGAGCTCTTTTTTCGGCAGCCGTGGACCCAAATCGTGATTTCGCCTTGCTCATCGATGACCGCATCGCTCCAACTGAGCGACACATCCGACTCGGCGGTTTCGGCGACGCGGACGCTCTTGATTGGTACCCCTTCCGGGACCGGCACCGAGGCCGATTCGTGGCCCGGAAACAGCAACCGCGGCGCATCAAACATGCGCAAGGGTTTGCGTATGTTTTCCTTGTAAGTGTCTGATTCTAAAGAGTCTTCTTCAACTCCTTCTTTCGCCTTTTCTTCGCCTTCCTCGGACTCGTCATTTTCGAGATCTTCCTCTACTTCTTCCTCCTCGATATCCGGAGCGCTTATGACCATTGCGTCGGTCGAGAAATAGCACCATCCGTGACGACCGGGTTTGCGTTTTCGGTCGATCAACTTGTCTTTCAGCAGTCGGCTTACGACCGTGTTGGCGGTTCGTTCCGAGCACCCGAGGTGAGCGGCAATGTCGCGTTTGGTCATCGGGTCCGTCGCTTTCTTGCCGTAGGCGAGGGCGCGGATCAAACCGAGAAAGGGGCCTTCCCAACGGCCGCTGGTTTTGGGGCCCATCTGGAGCAACACACCGACGCGAAGCTCGGCGTACCGCTTCGAGTTCTTGTACCGGGCGACGATTTTCGCGCGTTCTTCGGCGAGGCTACACTTCTTGCGCCGATTAGGATCTTTCGATTGTGGACTAGCTGATGAACGCGTTCGGGGGACAGCTCTCGCGGCTGTTGTGGGCATGGGGGAGACACTCCAAAGGTTCGTGATTTGAATTGATTTCCACCCCAAAGTGCTTGAAAATAGAACTACCGCTACCGCGTGCAGTAAACACGCTCGTAGTGCACCTTGCGGGCGTTGATGCTGCGATCGAGGGTACGATCGTTGGCGTCCCAAAGGAACGCCGTAAGGGCATAATATCGGCGTTATCGGAGCTTGGACCGGCAGCGGGTGCGAACCGCTGACGACTTCGGGTTTCGATAACGGATACTACGGTCAACTTTCTCATAACGCGGTTTGTACTCCGCGTTCTTTTTTCCCCGCCTTACTTCGGCGTTTCTCCGCTCTCCACTTAGCCCAACGTGCTTTGACTGCGTTTGAGCAAATCAAAGAGCGTTCCTCCGGACTGAGCTTAATTGACCTTGCGATGCCTCCGACCGACGGGAAAATACCCGGATCACCACCCGTAATAGTACGGCGGGCACTCTCCGCTATTTCCTTGTTGGTATATCGGCCGTAACGCACGCTGCCAGTATTCTATACGTGCGGAAACGCGCGGGTCAAAGGAAAACTTTGGGGGAATTTCAAACCGAGCTAAAGTATGCGCAATACGTCTGCGTATGAAGTGCGCAATACGTCTGCGTATGAAGTGCGCACGATCGTGCGCATGTTTGGCCGCGCATCCTTATATCTTTAAACTCTCAAGCTTTAAAACAATAGTGAGTGAGTGTAGTTAGAGTAAAAGCGCGCTGCCAAGTCACTCACTCACTTTGCGCGCGATCTTCCTACAGAAACCGACTGGCGCCATACCGACCATCGGGCGTGTCGAGCTCTTCCATGGAGAGCCCGACGATTTCCGGATGAACCGGCAAGGCGAGCTCGCGAAAGAACTCCTCGTACTCCGGTAAGGGCAACTGATACAGCTTCTTTGTCCTTCCGATATCCGCGCGCCGGGAACACAAGTACTGATAGGCCGTCTGCAGCAGGCTCGAGCGCTGTTCGTTGTCGTGGACGCCGAGCAGCTCGCTTTCAATGACGGCCGCGATCCGTCGCGCGGCCGTGTGCAGATCGGGCGGCGGCGGCGGTTGCGCGGGCTTCATCAGCCGGCGAAGGACGGGCACGAAAGCGCGGATCCAATCTTCATAGTGATGAGTGCTGATGCGCGCGACTTGGCGAAAGTCGCGTTCCTTCCGGCAATAGGTCCACAGGATGTGTTCGTACGGGTTGCGATGATGGCCGCGACCCGTAAAACAAAGTTGACAAGTCTCGTGAATGATCGGCACGGCCGGGTAATGCTCCGTCGGCCAAAGCTTATGTTCTTCGATCGTGGCGCCGGGCGTGAGCAGGATCCCGTAGAAATCGAACGGGTCCGACGCGTTCGGCTCGAATCGCTCAAGCAGCTTCGCGTGAGAGATGGCGTTTCGCCGGGTTGCGGTTCGGGGGAGCCTCACCAGAAGATTAGCCATTTGCGGTCTGAAGAATTGTCAGACCTCATTTGTAGGTTTGCAATGGGAAGCGAGTACTACTACCCTGAGGAATCTAGGTAATACCCGCAACATCAGACCATCAATTAGGTAGAGTTCCGAAGCGTGAGGGCGCGCGCGTCTCCCGATTGTTCCTTTATGGAAGAAGAAGGACTACCCGTGCCGCCGGGGATTTTCGCAGGCCGTTCTAAGATGTTTGTCCCTCCGCTTTGCGTGATCGGACGCTGATGCCAAGATCGAATCCGGCTCAGGATGCTTCAATCGCAAAGCTGGTCGATGAGATTGGCGACTTGGACCGGGAACTCTCCCCGATCCTAACCCCCGAATTTGTAGCACGGATAAAGAAAGTACAGGCGCTCCGAAAGCAGCTTCGCGACAAGTATGACGGCGCGCAAGCCGATCGGTTTTATACGGCCGCCGGCGAACGCTATGAGGTTGTGCTCGGCGCGCGCAAGAACGAAACGCACATTCACACAAGTCGGCTATTCGATCGCGTTGGCAGAGATGTTTTTCTGCGTATCGCGACTGTAAACGAGCGTGCGCTCGAGGAAGAATGCGACAAGGGCATCGTTCGCGCGGTGTGTGAGATGCGCGCAACGGGGCGTCGACCGTTGAAAGTGACTGAGAAGCCGAATGAGGAAATAGCTTGAACGCAATACAGCGGAAAGAGATCACAGAGTCGCTCATCGCGTATCGGAAAGACAAAGGCGTTAGCGCGGCTCACATTGTCGCAATGGCGCTCGAGAAGGGCTACAGTATCGGCGTGCGTGACGCGGCCGAGTACGTGGCGAAGAAGTTCAGGCGGGCGCCGGAAGCCGTTCTAGTCGGGTTTGAAGGAACAGAAGCGGAAGCGGCGGATTGACGATAGGCGTCTAATCATTAAAAGTTGCGTCGTGACAATGCACGAAGGAATAAGCGTCTTTATCTGTAGTACCGAGATGCCGGAATGGGATGGAGTCGCGGGCCGCATCACGTCGGTGTATGCCGCCGGCGGCGTGCATTACGCGGTAGTCCGTCTGTACCGTATCGCGTTATCCGTGATCTTTCCCGTCGGCGAGCTCCGAATCCTATGAACCAAGCGAAATTATCAGGATTACTAAGGTTGATCCGATCTCTAGTCGGTAGCTTTCTAGGCCGATAAACATGCATGGTTGTCTCGATCTCTGCTCCCGAGGATGAGGCCAAACGAAAGAAGATCGTCGACCGTTACGGCGAACTCGATGTCGAGTTAAAGCGTTTTGGTCCGCAAATCCGCGAGCATAAGGCTTTAGGCGAAACGATTCGGTCTTGGTTTGATGACGCCGAGGCTGCGTCAGAGTTTGTCGCGAACGGGTTTCGGTTCGATGTTCAGGTTTCCGCGCGTCCGGAAGAGCGGCAAGTGTTCTCATACAAAACGCTGTACCGGATCCTACGGAAAGAGAAGTTTCTCGAATTGGCGACGATCACGCTTAAGCTGATCGAGCGCAATGTCCCTGAGAATCTACATCACAGGTTTTTGACAAAGGCTCCCACAGGAAGCCGGCGCCTTCAGGCGGTGTCGCGGTCGCCGATCGCGTCCGGATCCGCCGGGTTACCGTCCACCGACGAAAAGACGGAGGTCAGGGCGGCGGCGTAGTTTTTTAATGTCTTGGAGTAAACAAACGTCGAGCTCGGCTGTATGCTTGATTTGGCTCCGAGATACGCGCTCTCGCTCGATGCATATCTGTGGCGGCGGAATTTCGAAGCCTTCCTCTACTCGACCAAAACGGCGCGACTCTGCGCGTTGTTGACGATCACTCGGCGCGCCGGTTGCTGAAGCGCAAAGCAGCAATCCCGGTTTGGTCGAAGCGATCGATAGTAGCTCTGCGAGTTTGTGATTCTGACTGGTTCGATTGGGGCGAGCGTCCGACTTTGACGTCAGTCGGCCTGGCCTATTTAGGTGAAAGCTCTCTATGTACGGACGACGGGGCCCGGTGGCCATCGATTTTCAAGAAGGCTATGCGACCGAGTGTGTACCGGGTCAAGGGGCCGCTATTGCGAATCGAGACGAATCGGCCGACGTTGAGTCTTGTCTCGCGATTGGCGAAACGCAAGAGCTTATACGTGCTGCCATTGGCGGCTTAACGCGGCGGCATGCGGCTGTATTGCTTGCTCGGCATTTCGACGGGTTGACCTTCGACGAGATCGCCGAGGTGCTCGGCGTTTCGCGTGGAGCTGTGCATCATATGCACACTCGAGCCTGCGAACGGCTTCGAGAATCGCTCGCGCTGATGGGCGCTGAGCGATTTTCCGATTTCTCTTTCTAAAGCTCGTCTTTGTGTGTTTCCTCCCACAAAGGCGTGAAGTTCCGAGATTGCCGGCCTTCGGGGGGCTGGCCGGCTGGCGATCTCGGGCTTCCTCCCGTTTTCCCATACCCGAAAAAAATGAGTTCCGTTATTACTGGCGACGATATCTCGGGCGCGACGCGCGGCAGGCCTGTTACGTGGGCTCTGGTGGCCTTTAGTGTGCAATTGGTGTGCTTTGTGGGGCCTTTTTTGATGCGCGCGGCGCAACTCGAGGCGCGGGTCGAAGCGGTCGACAACCGGGGCTCGGCGGCTCTTACGTCGCACATTGTCGAAGCAAGGGCGGCTGATGCTGTGCGCGATGGCCGGTTAGTAGGACTCGAGAAAGCAACGGAGCTCCGCGGGGCGCAACTCGACCGGATCGAGGGCGACGTGAAACAGCTCTTGAAGCTCCTGCGGCAATGAAGTGGACCTATCGATAATCGTAATCGTTACCAATCCGGCGACGGGCGAGCATATCGCGTTTTGTCAGCAAAACCCGTCTATGCGCGTGGTCAAACAAAGCCGGTCCGATGCGATCGCGGGCTACATCGACAAGTACCATCCATTCGCAATTATCGACGTGGATCCGCGGGAAGATGTCGCCGAGCGCGATAGGGCGCGGACACTCTGAACCAAAAATGAAAACACTTATCGCTGCTCTGCTGTCTGCAGCAACCACGATTTACGGACAGTACTCCGTTGAGATAACCGGGCCACAAAGGGCGCATGCGGGCGAAACGGTCTATCTGAGCCTGCAGGCCAAAGCCGAGACATACGCGCATTTGTACGTGTCGGCATCCGTGCCGGCCGGCTGGAACGTGACGCTGTTTTGTGGATCGCTCGCGGGGTGCTTCAAGTCCAGCGATGGACGGCGCTATCAGTACGGCGGCGTGAATCCGGTGATTGTTCGTGTGAACGTGCCGGCCGCGGCGAGCGGTGCAAATGCGGTCGCGTTCGCGTTCGTGATGGGCGGCGTTGCAGTGTCAAAGCAATGGAGCTTTGATGTCGGGCCTCCGAAACTGGACGTTGCGAAGTGGGAAGCGAACATGTTTTCGCTTGGCGCGAAATGGTGCAAGACCGACACCGTTCTAAGCTTCGGTGTTGAATCGCAAGTTTGGTATTACGACGGAGCCCGCGTCTACTTTCAAATTGCCGATCGCACGCAAGACAAGAAGTGGGAAGACTGCGCTCTCTGGATTGCCAAGCAATACCGCGACTACGTCATCAAAGCGAACGGCGGGCAACCGGCGTACCGATTGTTTCCGCACGGGCTCGAGATGGCCTATCGGCGCACGGGTGACGAAACGTATAAACAAGCTGTTTTATTGATGGCAAAGAATGCGCCTTATGCAGTGAGCGGCGGCGGCGTGTCGACCAAGTTGATTCGAGAGACGGCATACGTTTTGAATTGCTATCTGGCGGCCGAGCGGTTGGGCGCGGGCCGGCATGCGCAAACCGAGCGGGCGGTGTCGCAGTTGTTAGGCCATTATTCGATGTTGTTTGATACGCACTCGTACGAACTGCATCAGACTTTCTTCGATGGCTTGGCGGCCGAGGCGTTGATTGATTGGTATGAAGCGACGGGCGATCTTCGGGTACCTGCGGCGATTAAAAGAATGCTCGATTGGCACTGGTTTGAAGGCTGGAACGGAAAGCAGCTTGTCTATAATCCGGATCCGTTGGGGGCAACTTGTGAAAATTCATGCGGTAAATACGCGTCGGAATTGATCGCGTTGAGTATGCCGGCGTTTGGTTGGTACTCGAGACTGACCGGTGATGCGACATATCGCGAACGCGGAGACGTGATGTGGTCACACATGCACGATACAGACATCGCGTATACCGGAAAGATTTTTTCCCAGAACTACCGATGGACTTTCGCCTATTTGTCTTGGCGAAATAACTAAAACGTGCGGCTGTATGGCGCTGACGGTCGACCGATACGTCGGGCCGTCGGTTTTCTTCGCGACTACGTAGCGTACGACGGGCCGGCGAATGATGCCGAGACGGCCGACGCGATCGCGGCGGTAACAGAGATTGAAGTCGAACAGCATGAAGCGATCGAACAAATGCATAGGTTAGAGAATTGGCAGCGGTAAAAGCGAATCGGGCGATAGGATACGTTCGCGTTTCTACCGAGGAACAGGCGCGTGAAGGCGTTTCACTTGGCGCGCAAGTCGAGCGGGTAAAAGCCTACTGCGTGCTGCAGGGTCTCGAGCTGGTCGACGTGATCTCTGAGGAAGGTGTGTCGGCGAGTAAAGCTCTGGCGTCTCGGCCTGGCGGCGCTCGTTTGATCTCTGCACTACCGACAAAGCGTGTCGGGCATGTCGTCGCGTTGAAACTCGATCGACTGTTTCGCGATGCGGCCGACGCACTGACGCAAACGAAAGTATGGGACGCGGCCGGCGTCGCGCTGCACTTGATCGACATGGGCGGGGCGACGGTCAACACTGCCTCGGCAATGGGGCGGTTTTTCTTGTCGATGCTGGCCGGCTTTGCCGAGCTCGAGCGGAATTTGATCGCCGAGCGGACATCGACGGCGCTGCAGTTTAAGAAAAGTCGCCGGCAAGTTTACGGGCCTATTCCTTTCGGCTATACGCGGGACGGCGACACGCTGACAAGCTCGCTCGCCGAGCAAGAGATCGTAATGAGAATCCAGATCGGGCGGGCCGAGGGTAAAAGTCTCCGCACGATCGCAGCCGAGCTAAACGCGGCCGGCATCGTGCCGAAACGGGGCGGCCGTCGTTGGTATGCGTCGACGGTGGCCTCGGTCTCCGGAAATTCGATCCATGGCGCCGCGGCGTAACGCGATTGTATACGCGTTTCTACCTTGACAACGTAGTCGATAAGCGCTGTACAGAACTGTTTTCGGGCGGGGTGTACAGAAACGGACGGTAGTGTACGGGTTGGGTTGTGTACGCCGAATTTTTGCTAATAGCACGCGTCGTTCCGCAACCTAGAATCAGCGAGTTAACAGCGGTTTTTGGGTGCAAAGTGTCGCTATCGTGAACACTCGAATGATAAGACGGTCTATTTTTCTGGCCTGCTGTGCGCTCTGGCCACTGACGATCCGGGGCCAAAACAAAGCGGCGGCGGCAACTCCGCGGGCCGTTCGCGATGTCTTTCAACCGGTGTGTGCTGCGGCCGGATTCGCGGTTACGCTTCGGCTGGCGCCGGTGTCGGGCACTCTGGTCACGGTATACGTCAACGGATTGCTTTACCTCGAGGGCGGCGGCGGCTTGTGGGATCCGGGCGACTACTCGGTAGTGGGCCGGATGGTGACTTTCAAGAATAAACTCGGCGATCGTCCGTTGATCCAGTGTTTCTATACTGCGAGCTGAGAAGTTGGCTTTAGCTGTTCGCGCTTGCGAGTGCGGCGAGTGCCGACGTTGTCGGCGGCGTGATTACATGCGGGCGAAACGGGCGGCCGAGCGGTTGTATCGGCTGGATGTCGCCAAGTACGGCGAGCTATACGGGATTACGCGGGGCCTTCAGACAATCCCATGTATGACGGCGATTTTCTGCGATTGGCTGGAAGCCGATCAAGCGCTCGAATATGGCGAACTAAGCGAGATAAGGCGAGCGGTGGATCGCTGCTATCGGGCGATGTTCGGCAAACGATCGGCATAAATGCGCCAGAAACTTTCGAAGCTGCGAGCGATTGATGCGCTCGAGATTATCAAACATACCGAGGCGGAAGGCGGCATTTTTCGCCCGAAAGCGTACTTGTGTCCCGCGGGAATTTGGTCGATTGGATGGGGCCACACGCGCGACGTGAAAGAGTCGGACGTCTGCACGGTGCAACAGGCTGAAGCGTGGCTGCGTGAGGACACCGTAGACGCCGAGCTCGCCGTAAAGCGGCGTGTAAAGTCTGCTCTCTATCAGTTCGAATTCGATGCGTTGGTGTCGTTCGTTTTCAACATTCGGCGCGATCGCTGGAATGAGACACATTGCACGCTGTTACGCATGGTGAATTGTGGCGACTATGCCGGCGCGGCGCGGCAATTTCAGTTCTGGCGGAATGGCGAAGTGAATGGAAAGCTCGAGATACTGCCGGGCCTGGTCAAGAGACGAAGGGCCGAGGCGGCGCTCTTTTGCGGCCGGCCGATCGCCGAGGCTCTAAAGTACATTGGCGAGCGCAGCTAGTCGGGCTTGTCGCCGGTGCGGCAAAACGATTCGACCGAATGAGAAGTGCTTGAGGTGTCCGGAGCCCGCGGCGCGGCCGGCCGATCGCAATCGCGGCTCGGCTGCTGCTCGTGGGTATGGGCGTAAATGGCGGGCTGCTCGGCTGGGATTTCTTCGCGAGCATCCTCTCTGTGTGGATCCGTACGGCGATCACGGCGCGCGTGTCGTTACTGCCGACGTCGTCGATCATCGACGTCCGCATCGCGGAGACTGGTCTCTCTTCTGGGACTCGGGCAACTGGCAAAGCTTATGCTTTCGCTGTCACTCCGTTAAGACTGCCTCGGAAGATGGCGGCTTTGGTAACGCGACGCGGAGGATATGAACTATGAGGAATTGGCGTTGTAAGTGGTGTATGAGGCGGCCGGCCGATCATGTCGAGACGACGGCGTCGCCTTTGGCCTGCGTTAGAGCGGGCATAGCTATGAGCCTTCGGAGTTCTTACGACTGGCGGCTCGGCCGGTGGAAGATGGCGGGCTGTCTCCTCGAGCGGGCGCGGCCGTCGATCGGTCGCCGGTCCTTCAGCGTGACTGATCCGTCGGCGGTGCCGATCCGAAAAAGTTGGATCGATCGGATGGTACCCGAGGGGGAGGGGGGTCTACTTTCTGGCCGACAAGTCGCGGAGACCGAGCGGAGCATGGAACTTTAGCGCGTACAGGTTTTGCGTTTTTTTGTGACGCGGGCTGAGCCTCACTCAACGGTTCGTTTTTTTCCTATTGCATTTCCTGGCGACTCGTGTAGATTCAGTATGCCTTTACTCCTTGCGTTTGTTTTCGTCCTGCTGGTTGCCTACAAAAATCGTCCTTTGACTTGGGATAGCGGAGCAAATTTACTGATCTCTGTAATGTTGGGCCTTGCGCTCGGCTTTGGTTTTGCGGTGGTGTCCTAATGCGGCGGTACCGGGTGAGCGTGGTTTATACGCTACTGCTGCTGTTGCAAACGGGCGCATTACTGAGAGTTGGCCAATGATGGAAACGGTTTTCAAGCGTCCGCGGTCGACGGCAAAGCGGGACATACGACGCGCGATCGCGGTGACGTCCGCGGCCGAGGTAATCGGCGAGATTACTCCCGGGTGCGAGATTTTCGGCCTATCAAAGGGACAATTTTCTCTGGTCGATATCATGCGGCATTGCCTCGCGACGTCGGGGCCGGCTGATGTTTTGGTCTCGACCTGGACGGCGGCTAACGCCGATCTCGGTTTCGCTTACGAGCTGCTGCGAAACGGGTCGATCCGTTCGATGCGGTTTATCGTCGATTTCTCTTTTCCAACTCGGCAACCGGAATATGCCGCGGCTTTGCGTGAGCGGTTTGGGGACGGCGCGCTGCGCGTGACCAAGACACACGCAAAGTTTGTTGTCATCCGTAACGAGGCTTGGTCGCTCGTGATTCGAAGCTCGATGAATCTGAACGAGAATCGCCGGCTCGAGTCGTTCGAGATTTCTGACTGTGCGTCTATGGCCGACTGGCTCGAGGAAGTCGTTGATAATCTTTTCGACCTACAGAAAGACGGCGAAGGGTTTACAAACAAGCCTTACGACAACTGCCTGCAGTTCGAAGGGTTTCTCGAGACGGGCGGGGCTGAGACGCTGGGCAAGTCGACCGACACGGCGAAGTATTTCAACGATGGGAAGTATCAAAACGATTTGCGGCGGGCTGGTGTGACGCGTGGCTAAGGCTGTGACTCTGCCGGCTGCGCCGTTGTGGATGGATCCGGCCGCGGTCGAGGAGTGGTCTCGATCGCTGGGCGCGATCAAATCGCGCGACGTGGCCTCGATCAATTTGTCGGAATTCGAAATCTACTGTATCGCGTTTTCGCGTTGGCTCGACGCTGAGAAGAAAATCAAGGCCGAGGGGACCGAGATTCATATCCGAGACGATAAGGGCGTCATTAAAAACGTTCTGCCGTCTCCACAAATCGGGATCTCGCAGAAAGCGTACGACCAAATGGCGAAGGCGCGAAAAGCTTCGGGGCTCGAACGGGCTCGAGAGTTGGCCGCGGATTAAATGGGTTTACGGGGGCCTCTTCAGTCTAAAGATTCGGTTCGCGGGATGCGTGAGGCCGGCCGGTCGACGGTGTCGGTTATTCCTGCGGTGCTTCCGGATCCGCCGAGCTGGCTAAACGCCGAGGAGAAAAAAGTCTTTCGCTCTCTGGTGGATGACGCGGCGGTCGGCGGGCATGTCCAGCGGGTCGACGCTATCGTTTTCGCCAATATCGCGCGGCTTCAGAACGCTATGCAGCGGGAACGGCATGCGAACACGTACGCGCGACTGATGCGGACGCTTTTACCGTGGTTGATGGCTGCCGGCTTTACCGCGGTGGGTCGGGCTCGGCTGGGCCTGGCGCCGCCGGAGAAAAAAAAGAGCGTGACATCACAGCTTTTGGAGATGTCGAGGCGGCCGGCTGCGTGAAATGGACGGGCTCTATTTCGACTTGTCCGTAGTGGATCGGGCGCGGCTGTTTGCGAACCAAGTTTTACTAACGGCTTGCACGAAGTCGGGGGAACCTGAGCCTCTCGAGCTGCTGCCGCATAGTTTGAAGCTGGTCGCGAATCTGCTCGGCTGGAAACGGCCAAACGGCGCGCGGTTGTACCGAAAGGCGTACTGGTCGGTCGCGAGAAAGAACGCAAAAACGCAAACGCTCGCTTTTCTGGCGCTTTGCATGATGTTCCTCGATCCTGAGCCGGAACAGAGAATCTACATCGCGGCGAAGGAAAGAGAACAGGCCGGGCTGTGTTTTGAGGCGGCGTTGTCGATGATCCGGACAAACCCGGATCTTGAGGAGCTGATTCAGGCGACTCCATCGACAAAAACACTCGTACGGCGTGACACGGGCGCGCGTTTGAAGGCTTTGAGCTCTGAGGGCCGGTCGAAACACGGCTTGAATCCGTCGATGGTGATCTTCGACGAGTTGCACGCGTGGGGCGCGGCGGAACAGGAGCTATACGACGCGTTGACAACTGGATCGGCGGCGCGGCGTGAGCCTCTGTTCGTCTTCATTACGACGGCCGGCACGGATGAGAACTCGCTCTGCTACCGAGAGTATGATTACGCGCTGCGCGTGCTGAACGGGTCGCATGTGGACGCGACGTATCTTCCGCTGATTTGGGAGCTCGACAAAGAGGCCGACTGGACGGATGAGAACCTCTGGCATCTTGCTAACCCGGCGTTGCATTCAATCGTGCGAATTGAGGAATTGCGGGCCGCTGCGCAAAAGGCGATCGCGTTACCTGCCGAGCAAAACACGTTTCGCCGGCTTCATCTGAATCAATGGGTAAATTCGGTGGAACAGTGGATCTCGTTGCATGAGTGGGATGGTTGCGCGGGTGAGTTTGAGGTCGATGCGTGCCGGCCGGCGGCTTAGACCTAAAGAAAATCACAGCATACGGCGGGCTCGATCTGGCGGCGACGCGTGATCTCACGGCCTTTGTGCTGGTTTGGCCGGTCGACGATCTGGTCTATGTGCATCCTTGGTTCTGGCTGCCGGAAGAGGGTCTGTCGGAGCGATCGCGGCGCGATAACGTGCGCTATGACCTATGGGTCGATGAGGGCCTAATCGAGCTGACGCCTGGCGCGGTGACCGATTGGCGGTTTGTTGCCGATCGGGTGCTCACGATCTCGAGTCGCTATGAGATTGGCGAGATAGGCTTCGACGCTTACGGAGCTCGAGACACGGTCTCGGATCTGACCGAGGGCGGTCTGACAGTGGTTGACGTTCGGCAAGGGGCGCTAACGCTCAATGCGCCTTGTCGCCGGCTTGAGGGGCTTGTCCTGTCTCGGCGGCTGCGCCATAACGGCCACAAGGTTCTTCGCTGGAATATCGATTGCTGTACCGTGTCGGCCGATGCGAACGCGAATATACGGCCGGTGAAGCCTGACCGTCTCAAGAGCTCCAAACGTATCGACGGCGTTGTCGCTCTGCTGATGGCTCTCTGGCGCTCGATGTGTGCCGAGGAGCAAACCATTTCATATACGGGCCTCCGGTCTGTCGGATAAACGAAAATGTTTCCTGCTATTGCTGAAGCGTGGCGCGACTGGCGCGGCGACCGAAAGACAATTCAAGGCCTCGGCCTGAAAGAAGCGCTCTCCTTTGACGCGGTGAACGTGTCGGAACTCGCGCGAAATGGCTTCCCGAAACTGTACGACTTAATGGGCGGCGGGGTTCCGGCATGGTCCGGTGAGTCTGTCTCGGTCTCGACTGCGCTGAATCACTCGGTTGTATGGGCGTGTTACCGCATCATTGCCGAGACTACGGCCTGTATGCCGCTGTCGATCCTTCAGAAGCGGGACGGCTCGCGGCGCGTCGCTGCTGAGCTGCCGGCGCATAGGCTACTGCATGATGAGCCAAACGAGCAAATGTCGGATCTCGAGTTTCGAGAAGGGATCACGGGCCATACTTTGCTGCGCGGGAACGGTTACGGCCGCATTCTGCGACGGCCGGCGACGGGGGAAGCGGTTGCAATTTACCCTGCAGGACCGCGGGAGATTACCCCGGACAAAGACGGGTCGAATCGACTCGTTTACATCGACAAAGAAGGCAACTCGGCGGAAAAGACGCATGTGGTCGAAATGGGCAAGCCGCATTCCATTTTGCATGTCCGCGGGCTTGGGTTTAGCGGTCTCGAGGGGCTCTCGGTCGTTGGCGCGGCGCGCCAGTCGATCGGATCCGCGCTCGCTGCCGAGAAGTATGTCGGCACGTTCTACGGCAACGGCGGCCGGCTGCCGTACGTTCTGAAGCTCGAGAAAAACTTCCGAAACGATCAAGAGTTTGAAAAGTTCCGTGTCGATTGGGAAGCGGTGTACAGGACGCCTAACCGGGCTCCGATCACGCTTCCCGGCATGGAATATCAGCCTATCGGCGTGACTGCCGAGGATGCTCAATTTCTCGAGACGCGGCAATTTTCGATTGCTGAGGTCTGCCGGTGGTTCCGGATCTCTCCGCACTTGGTCGGCGATCTGTCGAAAGCTTCCTACAACTCGATTGAGCAATTGGCGATTGAGTTCGTGACGATGACGCTCATGGCGTGGCTTTTGCGGTGGGAAAAAGCGGTTAATCGCTGCGTTCTGTCTCCGGACGAAAAAGAGAAGGGCTTTTACGCCAAGCATAACGTCGCGGCGTTGCTGCGTGGCGATTTCATGTCACGCATGAAGGGCTACTCGATCGCTCTTCAGAACGGCTTAAAAAACATCGACGAATGTCGAGAACTCGAGGATGAAAACCCGCTTGAGGGTAAGGCCGGCAAGGCTCATCACATCCAACTGAACATGCAGACTATACCCGGCACGGGTGAGCCTACGGCCGCCGAGGCCTCGGCGCTCGCTCGCGGGACTTCGAAGGGCACAAATGCTAACAAAATCACTAAAGCTGCGGCTTAAAGAACTCGACGAGTCGGGTAAGTTTATCGGGCTGTCTTCTGTCTACGGTAATCGGGACTATGGCGGCGACGTGATGGTCAAGGGAGCGTTTACGAAAACGCTCAAGGATTCGGGCGGAAAGTTCCCGTTACTGTACGGCCACAAGATCAATGTAGGTGTGTCCTATTGCGAGGATACCGACGAAGGGCTTCAGACGACGGGCTTTCTGAATCTCGAGAAACAAGTCGGGAAGGATTTGCTTTCGGACATGCGTTTTTACAAAGAGCACGGGCTCGAGTTCGGCATGTCGATCGGGTACCTGCCGGTGTCGGGCAAGGTTGAGCAAAAGGCCGACGGTCGATACCTCAAAGAGGTACAGCTCTTTGAGAACACTCTAACCGAGATGCCCATGAATACGCGAGCGCGTGTACAGGAGTTGAAAGAGCTCGTTCTCTCGCATAAGGCCGATTTCACGACGGAACTCGAGGTAATCGAGACCTATGCAAAGCGCTATCAAATGATGAGTGCGCTCGAGACTGCGCTCTATACGATCACCTGGGCAAGCGATCTCACGGTCGAGCAAAAAATGTCTCAGCTCGACGAAACGCTCTCGCAGTTTGTTCAGGCGTATCTCGGGCATATGCCGAAATTCTTCGCTCTGACGGAGTCCCCGTATAAAGACGCGGTCTCGGCGATCGAGACGAAGGAAGCCCGCGAAATTTTCAACGGTTCGCGGATTACCGCGGCCGAAAATAGTCTTCGCTCACTGATTACCTCAGCCGAGCATAAGGACGCCGAGCCGATTGCTCACTCGGGCGTGCTGGCGGGTGTTGATAGGGTTCTCGCCACCATAAAGAGCTTGGCGGTCTAGCCGGCCGTTCGCTCGTTCCTCTGTCATTTCCGTTTTCAAACAATTTCATACGTAAGAGGTGTGTCCGTGGAAGGAATCGAAGTAAAGCTCGGCGAGATTGAGTCGGGCATTAAGAGCTTGGCCGCAAAGTCGGCCGAGGAAGTTAAGAGTCTAGGGTCTACTCAGACCGAGACTAAAGAAGCGCTCGCGAAGTTGCAAAAGAACTTTGACGAGATGGTCATCAAGATGAATCGGCCGGGCGCCGGGTCCGAAGAGAAAGGCCTCGGGGTTGAGCTGAAGGAAAACGAGTCGATCGCTCGCTTGATGCATGACGGCCGCGGCCGTGCGTCGATCACGATCAAGGGCGGTTTGCTCGGTCTCGAGCGCAAGACCACGATCACGAGTACCTCGATCTCAACGTCGGGCAATGACTCGATGACATCGGGTGTCCTGGGAATCGATCGTACTGCCGGGATTGTCGGCGCGGCGCGTCGTCGGGTGTTCCTGCGCGACTTGCTGACGTCTATTCCGACGTCGCTTCCGTCGATCGACTACGTGAAGGTCGAGACCGATGTAGCGGACGGCGCGGTGCAGAGTCCGGAAGGCAACACGCTTTCCGAGAACGCTCTCAGCTTCACCACTGCAACCGCATCGGTTCGCACTCTCGGTACCTGGATGCCGGCAACCTGCCAGATTTTGGAGGACTTCGCCGGTCTCGAGGGGTTCATCGGTTCTTCGCTCCGTTACGCGGTTCGTAAAGAAGAAGAAGACCAGATGCTCTCGGGCGACAATCTCGGTCAGAATCTGAATGGTCTGATCACTCAGGCGACGGCCTTCAATACCGGTCTGTTGACCGCGTCCGATGGTTGGGAATATGCCGACATGATCGGCCGCGCATTGCAGCAAATCGAAGTCGCGGACGAAACAGGCGCGGGCTTCGTGGCGTTGCATCCGTCGATTTGGTGGTCTATCCGTCTGCAGAAGAATTCTCAGGGTGATTACATCTATGGGAATCCGGCGCAAGGCGATGGCAACTTTAGCCTGTTCGGGCTGACTCCAATCCGGACGAACGCGGTAAGCGCGACGCAGTGGCTTGTTGGTTCGGCTTCTCCGACTTCTGCGGTCATTCGCGACCGCGGCGAGCTGACGGTCGAAATCTCCACCGAGGACGGCGACAACTTCAAAAAGGGGTTGGTGTCCGTTCGTGCAATGGAGCGGCTCGCTCTGGTGTGCTTCCGGCCTGCCTCGTACATCAAAGGCACGTTTACGCAATCTCCGGCATAGTCCGGGGCTTTTCCTTGTGGGGGCGGCTCGCTTTGTGAGTCGCCTCTTCTTTTCGGTTCTTTTTTCCTCTCTTATGGTCCGCTTGGTTGCTCTCCACGATCTGTACAACAGAAATGAATACGGGCGCGTTGCTTGTGGGGCCGAGTTCTCGGTCCGGGCGTCGATCGCGCGGCAATTGATTCAACAGGGCTCGGCGCGTGCTGCGTACGAAACGAAAGTGATAACGCCGATCGCGTCGGGGGTGTCGGCCGAGTCGGCCGG
>Ga0190271_10000121_pt1 | contig 41049 bp, 70 predicted proteins | sample Popmic356T_FD_133747 | JGI IMG/M metagenome (GOLD analysis project Ga0190271, IMG submission 133747) | Populus adjacent soil microbial communities from riparian zone of Weber River, Utah, USA - 356 T | ecosystem: Environmental > Terrestrial > Soil > Riparian zone | place: USA: Utah | collected...
CATCCACTTGGCACCAGCGCGGAAGCCCATTTCTTCATAGTAGGTATCCTTAGCGTCATGTGGACCTTGCGCAAGTTGCCGATAATATTCCTCTCCTGCTTTCTCGATTTCTTCATCTGTGGGGGTCATTTCTTCACCCTATACTCACTTGGAACATTCAATTCACTCGCTGGTATCCAATAGGAAGCAGATTCACTACCACCGCCTTGATAGTCTTCAACTAGGTCAACACTCCAGCAACCTTCGCCGAAGTCGTCATCTGTAGCAACACGGTACACGGGCTCGTTATTGAAGTAGTTTTTCTCAACAGTACCGCCGTATATTCGAAAGCTACCGGGGAAGTTAAGCTTCCAATGGATGCCTAAGCAGAATACTTGTTGCCCGTTCTTAGGTTGCTCGTCTCTAAAGTTACGCCAGTTGATCACTTATCCCATTCCCCCACGGCTTCCCAAAAACACTCATTTACTTTCCCGGAATCTTCAAGCTTTAGAAGCTCCCAGAGAAACCAGTGCATGACTTCCACTGTGCAGGCATGACGCTCGCCTTTCATAGTCTGAATGTAGTTAACAATGCCCGCTGATGTGTTCCACTTCGCTGTCTCTTCCGGTGTGGTCATGGCGTCTATTTCTATGTCTGTCGGTATCAACGGGTCATCGGGGATCATGTCTCCTCCAATATCCTCAACGCCGACTCTGGCCATACCGTGTGCGCATGCCATCCCGGTGTTTCTGACTCCATACGCCAACACTCTATTCTTTCGCAGTCGATTTCCAGCATTGGAAGCGCCCATGTTGACGCAAGGAAGCACTTGCACTGCATATTTGGTACGCCATCTGTAAATATCGCATCAGCAGTCCAATTCCAGTCATCCAAAAGTCCAGCACTCGCTTCCTTTGTACCGAAGTCTTTGATGAGCTGCGCAGCCTTATCCCAGTCGAAAACTCTCAGCGGATTGCCAATAGCTTCTAGTGAACGCTTCATTATCTCAAAGTTTTTTCTCATAAGGGGATCAAGCTCTTTTTCAAGCTGTTCTTTTGCGTATTGCAGTGCTCTTTCGGCTTGCTCCTTAGTCCTCACTTCAACCGCTCCTTAAGTTCCTCTTTCAAATTAGGTAGTGGCATTCCAGATGCTAAAGCTTGTAGCGCTTCATAGATGAACTTTTGGTTAGCTTCTAGCTGCTCTATGCGCTCACTTTGCTTACTTAGTATATCAAAGAACATACTTTGCGCTGATGGCTGGTCGGTCATATTCTCCTCTGGTGTGTGTTGAAAGGCGATCCGTTGCTCCGTCATTGGCTCCCAAAGCACGATTACCTTTTTGCTGGCGTCAGCATTATGGTTGGTCATGATTCCTCTGGTGCTGGTGGTAAGGGTAGCCAGTGGGTAACTTTATCTTTAGGTACCGAATATGAATCCGCAAAGCCATATTCATCGCCTTGATCGTTCTCTAGCAGTATCCAATAGTCCCAATCATATGCCCTGGCTAAGCATGGTACTTGTGGTGGTACTTCCAAACACTTCCGGGGAGTGAGCCAGTACGAGATCGATTCTTTCAGCTTCATCATTTCACTAGCTGACAACCCGATCATTGCATCGATAGGAGGATCTTCAAAAGGAAAGATATTGAGAGCTGCAACGCTTTGTTTAAAGAATTCAATTTCTGTCGGGTATGGTGGCTTAGTCACACGGCCTCTATAGTCACAATAAAGCGCTTTCCGTTAACTACAATTGCTCGTGATGAGACCTTTTTTACTTCTCGTTTATACTTCGCGCCAATTACCCACGCAGATAACGCATCGAAGGTAGAATACGAAGGATTTTGTCCGCGAAGAAAACGGCTAACTGTAGAAAATGAAATTGCAGTTTTTGCTTCAATATCGCGCAGAGAAAGTGATTTTTCCTCCATTTTCTTTTTAATAGCATTCCGAAGATCCTCAATAGTGGCGTCATTGTTCATGCGTCTGTGTTCTTTATTATCAACGCCTTCTCAGCTGCTTCCATAGAAACAACTCCTGCTAGTTTATACAGATCATTTAAAGATATACCGGACTCATGAATATGTTTTCTCAGGGCAGTGCTCCATTCCATGCAGGACAAAAGCCCCGCTGTGTAAAACATAAGTGCGTTTTCGGGTAGTAGCAGGTTGGCTTTGTCTAGTAGCTCATAGAGTGGTTCGGGAAGGTTGAGGGTGATTTTAGTCATGGTCGTTCACTTTGTTTTAACTTTGTAGGTCTCCAGTAAGACACTGCTGCTGGTGAACAGGAGATCCCAGTAGGACCATAGCTGTCACTGCTAAACGTACGGAAAGCACCGTCGCGGAACATTCCTTTGAAGTGCATTGATTTAAACTGCTCATAGCCGCGCAGCTTAAACTCTACTTCCTCACCTTCTTTGCACTCTCTCGGAAGCCTCACTTCTATCCACTCGGCTTCCTGCTTCTTGGTCATCGCTTCATCCTCTCAAGAGCTGCTTTGTAGCCTTCCACATAACCGCAGTAAGCACCAAAACTTCTAAGAATATCGCTTGGAACGTCAAGTGTATAGTTATCTGCACAAAACATATTTGCCGCACCAATCACTTCCTCCGCTGATGGCATGTTTTCGGGTGAAAAGTAGTCTTCTATCGACTTATGGAGCTTGCGAAGTTCCTGCTGTAGGTAAGCCTCTGTGCTATGTTCTGCGTTGAACCATAAGCCTTCGTCCTCAGCTTGCGCCAACACTACCTCTATCGGATGCTTCACCGCTTCATCCTTTCGATCGCTGCTTTGTAGCCTTTAAAAAACCCCTCTCCCTCACACTCGTCGCAGTAACAATTGGCATTCGAAAACGCGTCGTTTATCTCGTCCTCAGTGGGCATATTCTCGGGTGAGAAGTAATGGCGGACAGAATTAACTAAATCCTGAAACCAATGTGTAGTATTTAGTACCTCGGCCTTGTTGCGCTCATATAGCTCAACCAACTTCATCGGATGCTTAGGTTTCACTTTCCCTCTCTTTCAAGGTCCTCGACTGTCTTAGGACCGCCCCAAAACGCTTCAAGCAAGTCGTTTGATTCTGCTTGCTCAACCTTCGCTCTCCACTCCCTCGTAGCTTCCCAGAGAGCGAGAAACTTCTGTAGTTCGTGTAAAATGTCGAGGGAAGAAAACTTAGACCCCATCAGCTCGCAATATTTCTCGACCATCACATTAAATTCGTCGCCAGTAGGTTTCATTCTACAGATTCCTTTGGGTCCATGAGTAAGTACTCATTTACTTCTCTAATCTGTCCTCCAAGCTCTGTGGCGAATATATTTCCAGCAGTATCGAGAAAGAACTTATGAGGAGTGAAGCAGTGAGTAATGAAAAGAGAGCTTCGTAGCCGCACGCATATGTTTCTTGCCTGTACGTCATCGATGGGAAGGTTCTGCCAATCTAGTTTTTTCCAGTTCATTTATAGCCCTAGTCTTTTGAATGTGTAGAAAATGGCAGTGAGAACGCCGAGAAAAAGAAAGATGACGATTACCCAGTCTATCGGAGTGAGGAATTTTCGCTTTAAGAGCTCGCGCCTTTGTACTGGATTCATACAAAAGCTTGGTAGGATGAAAACGTGAAACGAAAGAACTTTGTATCCATAACCCTCCCCAAAGTTATGAAGCTCTAGCCCCGAAAGAGGCTAGAGAAACGTACTAACGAACTGGCTCTGGATGCGGTCCCAAGTTTGCATCTACTTTATCTTCCATAGCTTGCAGGCTATCCGCTGCTGCCGCAATCTGAGCGTTTACTTGCGCTTGTAACTCAGCAATCTGATTCATTGCCACCTGATCGAGTCCTTCGCCTCCGGTATGGCCTTGGAGAATGAGCACGTCAACTTTTCGTGACACGTCCGCAAGGTCGGTGGTGAGCTGATTGAGCTTTACGTTCTGCTGGGATTCGGTAGCCTTGATTTCTTCTAAAGTTGCCATGATTTTTTTTATCTCCGTAAGGGTATAGGTTGCCAGGATTAACAAGATGCTTTGAGAAGCGCCGATGCTCATATTTTCCATATATCATATGCATTGATCGTGCCCCGCTAACTATCAACACTCTTACGGTTTTGTCTCCTTACTTCTTAGCTCCCTGCTTGCCTTTGGAAGCCTTTTTCCCCTCAGAGAGCGCTATGGCCATAGCTTGCTTCTTTTGAGTCACCTTGGAGCCTCCAGAGCTCTTCAATGCCCCCTTCTTGTACTCTCCCATCACTTTTGCTACTTTCTTCTTTCCTTTGTCCTTTCCCTTCTTCATGGATATCTCCCTATGTCTTTAGTTCCTATGACCGGTCGTTCAGTGTTTTCTGGGTAGATCAAGCATTCCTCTAATCTTTCAAGTGACGTCGCTATTTTGGCCAGTGCAAGAGCGATATTATAAAGCATCTCTTTTTGGTCAATAAAGTCAGGCATACGCTCTGCTGATACCATAGCTTAATCCTCCATCATTATTTTAGTCATAATTCTATTGATAAGCCCTGAGATCGACATCCTGCGCTTATGAGCTTCATCCCTGATCTTCTTTTCCACCTCCTTAGTCGTGACGAAGGAGAGCTGCACAGTGTCGCGCTCTTCTTCTTCTTTTGGTGGGATCTTGAGTTTCATGGTTGTGTGTTCTCCAATTGCCAAGCATGCCGATCGTCATCAGTGATCGCTCCTAATGAATAAAGGAAGTGCAGGAATAGCTCCCATGAGCGCTGTTCGGGATCAGCTGGAGCTTCTGACCATGAGCCCGGCCCCATAAATGATGGGTCATTGGCGTAAGCTACTTTGAACCGCGAGAGCGCGCCTGAAAGGTCTATGCTCATGCTTTCAGCTCAACTGCTGAAGTGTGATTCTCTACTCCGGTCTTTTTGGTGTCCTTAGATCGCACCCTGCGTTCTGCCATTAGTCGCGCATCTTTTAACGTTTTATGACGGCTCAGGACTGCGTGAAAGGCATTAGGATTTCTGTCTGTCCATTCTACGGACTTGAGTACTTTGGCTTCAGGGCCATAGATGTAATTACCCTCATTAGCGAAGCCTCTAGGACTCACCCATACGCATACGAAATTGCTCATATCTTCTCCCCTTAACTACTTCTCTATACCTTATTACACTACCTGACTCCCTGCAATCCTGATCAGTCGATTAGCTTGAAATTGAATGACCGATTATTTCCTACTGTGAGATGGATGATATCGTTCTCCATGTACGGCTTTCCGCCGAAGGGAACAAAGAAGTGATCATCTGGAATGTTAATGAAACCAGCTTTATTGAAGTTTAGTACTCTCTCAGCTACCCGTACCGGGATTGCTTCATTGAATTGCTCAGTAAGCCCCTTACCGTCACGATTGAATGAGCCTATACACACCAACTTCCCAGCCTTAGCCTTTCTCAAAAGCCATCCCCGATTAACTGTTTTCATGATCCTTGCTCCGTTGTTGTGTTAGCAGCTAAATACAACCATTTCACAGTAACAACTTCACTTGAAAGGTTAGTACTTCGAGCTATGAATTCCTTGGCCTTCTCAATCGCTGCTTTGCAGATATTCTGGCTATCTGCATTGTCCTTACCCAGTACTATTTGAGACGAGATAACCCGTCCCTTGCGGGATACTTGGAGCAAATAGGGATGGCCTATCTCCTTTCCTAATTCTTCAACTATGATTTGCATTATGCCTCCTTAACTGTGTTAGCTTCTATTTCTTCCTCTTCGCTCTCTTCTGGAGCTTCTGGAGCTTCTGGAAGCTCTGAAACGAGCTCATCCAAGCATTCCTGCACGTCCTGACGCATCGCCCAATAAGCAACTTGAGTGGCGATATGGTCAAAGCCTTTTGAAGCGTCTAGCTCTATTCCCACGTCTTCATAAGCATCGGTATTGCTGGTGATCTGGAGCACGGCATAGACGTGATCCGTGTAGATAAGGAAGGAATGATTATCTATCGTTTGCTCCACGCATTCCGTCACTTCATCACGCTTTTCCTCATAATCATCACTAGTATTCACGCTATGCTCATTTAAGGCTTCCTGCGCAATGCTCTTGCATTCTTCATAATACTCTCTTTGATCCATGATGCTCCTTTGTTGTGTTAGCTATTATAATTCTCTTATCAATTCCAATTCAGCTTCTGAAAAGAAGCGCTGCACTTTCTTCCATTCCCGCACTACGCCCCTATGCTGAGCATAAGCCTTGCGGCTATCGTCATTGTAGCCAAATTCAGCGCACCAGCTCTCGAAGCTTCCAGGGTCATACTTCGTGAGAGAGGCTAGGAGCTCGTAAGGCGAAGGATCTACTCCAATGCTGCTTCCCATTCGGCTTTTCTCGTATATCTTCGCTATGGAGCGTCTAGCGCCTTTAATGAGGCGAGAGAGCTTTAGCTCGTAGACATTGTGATCGTCATGATAGCTGAGGCACTTGGATGAGAATTTGATGCCTAGGCTTTCTAAGAGATTGCTTGCTTGTTCTGCGTACTGATTCATGAGATGCTCCTTTGTTGTGTTAGTGATTAGTTATTATAGAAATAGATTCTGCCATCGTCTCCGACGTAGGGATTGCACTCGCCTAAAGCCTTGGATGCTTTTGTGAGAATGTTACCTAAGTCCTCAGTGGAATAGTTGCGGTCCCAGAAACCAGCGCCATGGCCGTTCTGGGTGAGGAATAGGTCATGGCCTAGCTGTGCCAGGTCATGATCATCAAGATACCGATCTATTGTGTCTGGACCTACCATATCGAGAAACTTCGCTATCATCGTCTTAAGCTTCGTTAGCTCCTCTGGTGGTACGTCAGAATGCGAGTAGTTGTCATCTAAAGGCTCATCATTATCATCAAGGCCAGCCCATAATGCGGTTGTGATGTAGGAAGTGAGTACTTTCCGGTCGTTCGTGGTTCTCATGATAGATGCTCCTTTGTTGTGTTATCAGTTCTAAGCTATTGTGTGAATTGTGCAGGTTGGTACGACGAGCATCCGACCTTCAAAAGACTGGAACTTACAACCACGTTGAGAGTCATAGCGTCTGATATACTCGTTTGAAATGTTACTGAGATTAAGTGTGACAACTACTCGGCGACCATCATTTTTGAATAGTGGCACCGCATAATCGTGGCAGTTGTTTATGGCTTGAATGAGCTTTTTGCTGGTACAAATATACTCACTACCTTCATGCTTAAAGTACACGCCCTGAGACTTGCGCCATGCTTGTGCACCCATATAGGCGAATTGTTCTACTTTGATGTTGCGCTGCTCTATCATCATTGCTCTCTCCTTTGTTGTGTTAGGGATTAATCTATTCTATTTCTGGTAATTCACAGGCAAGTTGATCTTCGCATTGAGGAACTAAATGAAAGCTTGTGATTTTGTTCCTATAAGGACCCTCAAAATAGAGATTCAGAATCGTGGCCCGTATATTTCCAACGTTCTTTCTGTAGTCTTCTCTCGTTTCTACTCCATGCAAACTAAATGCATATCGTATCATTTCATTGCATGTTTGCTCTTCTGATTGGTTCATTTGTACTTTCTCCTTATTCATTGCCTATAAGAAGACAATACATGAGATTAATACTGTATGCAAGCACATGATAGAGTTATTTATGAGAAAGATGGAGAAAAGGCTATTCAGAGGATGGAAGCTTATGCTTGTTGAGGATCTCTAGCTCTCTTTCTGTGGCTTTAATGGAATGCTCAGTACTAGCTTTCCCGCTCCAATAGCCGCACACACTAAAGATAATGCCCTTATGATAGCGCTCCCCATAGCGCGCTAAAGACTCCTTACAGAGCTCCTTGAAGAAAATGGACACGTCCCAAAACTGCGGACGCATCTCCTTCGCTAAAGCTCCTATCAGAGGAATTAATCGATTGCGATTATACTTGCTGGATTGTCGGGCTTTGGGCATAGTTCGCCATTGTACTAGAACTGCTCAGTAATGCTCGTCCCTCGCATTCCTTCCCAGTTCCTTCCCACCACCCGCCTTCATTCTATCCTGCATCATGCCCTATACGGTCAAGATGCATTTGCATAATTTGATGTCGTGTAATGAAATAAATGCTATATTTCTTTACACTTATATACATCATAATTGTAAGATAATGGAAGAAGATCAGGATAGTACGGATGAAGAAGGTACTAACCTGGAAGTACGTACAGTCAAGAAGTTCCATGGTAAAAGAATGCGCGGCTTAGGTCTCAGAAAAGACCGCGCTAAAAATGCAGCTCAAGTACTCAATAGAATGCTCGGCGACGGTTTGAACATACGACAAACCGCCGAGAAAACAGGTCTCTCAGAAGGTACTATCTATAATATACTGAGAAATCCGACTATAAGATCCGAGATAAGAAAATACAGTGGCTTACTCAGTACAAAAGCACTTGGGAACCTTAGTGCTAAGATAGATAGCAAAGATGAGAAAGTTAGTATTCAGGCTAGTAAGTACGTGCTCAATGCCCTGGAAAGCCTGGAGCAAAAACAGAGTACAAGTACTGCCCCCGTCATCGATATGACGGCGTTAGTAAGCTCTGTAGCTAGCAATCTGCTAGCAGGTGCTATGCTAGGGATCAGGAGTACTTTGCAGGATAACTCACGTTCTCCTGCAACTGGTACTGATGAAGTACAGGTACTTAGTACTTCGATGGGTAGTACTAGTACAGTACAGAGCAGTACAGTACCTGAAGATCAGTACATAGATCCTGAGGTACTGCATGTACCTGATGATGATGTACCCATATAATTCAGCTAGTTAGCTTCATTATATTATCAGTATAGTATTTAGAGTACGTACTGTACACGGAAGTACAGGTACTTACGCAGTACGTACCCCTAGGGGGGTACTCGGTCCAGGCCGGGGGCCTCGGCCCGCTACGATCACCTACACCTACATTTTTTCTATTATTTCGAGACTCACGTTGTTAAGTCTCTTCTCTTCCCAGCGTTCTTTCAGAGACTCTCTACTCTCGTCTCTTCTCCCTAACCTTTCAGTCAGAGAGCATCTCTCTTCCTTCAAGAGGAGGAGATAGGGGAGGATACCATCCCCTGCGCTACGCTGACCCCACGGGAAGTAGGCAGCTCACCTACGTTCGCTGGTACAGTACTGGTACGGGAGTGCTTGCAAACTGGTTGCGCGACGCCGCGCTCGGAAGCTGCTGGCGCAGCGGCTCTTGAAGGGGAGTACTATTACAGCGAACGTCCAACGGGTGAGCTGTACTCTCTCTTCTTCCCCTCCTTTTTGCTTTCTGTTAATTTTCAGCTGGTCGCTTTTTTGCTTCTGCTATATTCGTTAGCTGTTTCAACATGTGGTCCTTGTTTGGGTTTCTTTCGGCCTTCAAGAGTTCTCCTGCTCTTGGAGGCTTTTTAGTTTTAGAAGTCTTTAGGGAGCATTGATTTTATTATTGGATGCAGCTCTCCTGTTCTTTTGTCTCTCATTAGCTTGAGCTCTACTAAGTCTTCCCAGGGGATTTCTTTCTTCTCTATTATATCTACGAGTAGGATCAGTACGAATTTGAAATCTTTCTCTAGAGAGCGTAGCCTTTCTGAGAGTACTGGCATGTAGCCGATGATTGCGTCATCTGCTGTTTCGAGAGCCTCTATTCTTTCTTCGTCCATGCTGCCTCCTTGTGAGTTTTGAATGCTCATATTTCTAGCCTTCCTTCAGAAGCCTTGCTACTAGAGAATTGATAACAATAAAGGGGAGTGGGTTATGCTTTCATGGGTAGTGCTCGCGATGTGCTTGGTGCTGCTCTATCGCCTCCTGGCGCTCGAGCGCTGGGTAGAGAATATTCAAGAGCAAGTACTGGGGAAAAAGGATGCTGACTTTGAGTGGGCTAGAGAGGCGATTAAAGAGCGAGGCTGGAGGGGTTGGAAATGAGTGATGCAGTCTGGAATGGCAATGCTGATTATGGAGGCTGGGTAGTGCGGCCTCCAGAGTGGTGGAAAGGGAAGGTGATGAAAAATGGCTATATTTATGAAGCCAGAATGCTGATGACTGAAAAGCTGGGAAGGTATCTCAAGGACTCAGAAGTGGTGGTGCATATAGACGGAGATAAGAGGAATAATGACCCAGAGAATTTAAGGGTGATTCTGAGAAGTGATATCGGAGGCTGGGGGAAGCGAAAGCTTGAGCCTAATTGCGTATGTGAGGCTTGTGGAAAGGAGTTTAGGATAAAGCCTTCTCATAAGCCAAATACGAAGTTCTGTAGCGCTAAGTGCGCAGGGAGAAAGAGCAGTGCAGGGAAAGGCTCTGAGTATTATAAGCTAAAGCATAGGCCCTATCTGGAGAGGCTAAAGAAGGGAATAGAGAAGTGAAACCGATAGGCGGTGCAGAGGAAGTAGAAGAGCAGCTCCCCGATTACGAGTATGTGCAGCAGGGAATTTCTCACCATAATTGGCAAACGCTCTGGACGCTCAGGCATAATCCAGAGGAGCAGCGAGTTCTAAATGATCTGAACATGGACAGGCTACTTCAAGAGGAGATTCCAATGAAGCACGAAGTAAAAGGCTTGGAAGCCTGGAAGCGGGATCACAGACCGCCTTTTATACTATATATACTAGTGGCAGTTCTCGGAGCTCTTCTTGGCTATAGTATATGGAGTGGAATTTTATGATTGAGGAAAAGGAGATGAGCGCTAAGCAGATTATAATGCTCTGCATTTTAATAGGCCTTCTAGGCATAGGGCTGGGCTATTTGGTCTGCCGTTTTCAAGAGCGCGATGCAGTGCTGCCAATAAGGCCGCCAGTTGTGGAGCCTCAGAAATGAGTGAGGAGATTCAGGACAGATTAGCAAGAGTGAAGTTTCTCCAATATAGGAATTATCTCTGTATGGGATATCCTCCAGATATAGCCCTCGATATGGTGGAGAAAATGCCCGATGAACAGCTGTTTCAAGAGATAGAGAGACAGTGGCGAGAGAGCTTAGATAGGATTACGGCCGATGAGTGAGATGACCCTTGAAGAGTATGTGATACGATTCCAGAAGGGCCTAATCACTCTTCTGGAGCGGGCCGAGGATAAGTACAGCGGCGAAGAGCTGGACGCCTATAGGAACGCCCTTTATACGATAGCTAGCTGTCTTGATAAGCTTTCTGGTCATGCCTTTGAATGGGTGAAGAAGCAAGATGAGTGAAGTACTAGAAGCCATTCGTAAGCGCTTATCCGATGACTTCAAAAGCCAGGGCTACGACGTGATGCTGCTGCAAGAGCTCAGAGAGCTAAAGCGCTCCAAAGTAGCTGATATAGTATTGAGCTATTGTAATTTCATGAAAGTATATGAAATTGATGCTCTAATGGATGAGCTTGATGACACTATATATATAGGGACAAAGAAGAGCTTAGCTCCTGAAGAGAAGAGCCCTCCAGAGCTAGCTGCAATAGGGCTTGAAGAGGAGCGGAAGAAGAGAGGCAAGCCTCGAGTAGTGAAGGAGGTGATAAGAGAAGAGCCTCTTCCAGAGCAGCCAAAAGCAGAGCGCTTAGAAACTTTTTCAATGTCGGATGAGGATTGGGAAGAGTATCAGAAAAAGGGAGAAGCTAAGCCTTCGCTTGATAAGCTCTTGGGAGATGCTGAGGAAAGCTGACTATATTATATATAGTCTATGGCGAAGCAGCAGAAAGTTGAAGGCGAAGACTACTGGATAGGCTCCTACGACACCAACACGAAGCGCCAACTCGAATTCTTCCTCGCCACCGTTGAAGCGCTCCAGAAGAACTGGGAGCCCTATTCCTATCAGCTTGAAGTAATAGAAGCTCTATTTGCTCATAGAAAAAAGCTGATATTTCTGGAGTGGGCTAGACGTGTTGGTAAAACTGAGCTCCTCATTTTCATCATCTGGGCATGGAGTAGGCTCAGGCCCGGCTCTCAAATCTCCTATTTTGCGCCGTACTTAAAGCAAGCAAAGAGCATCATCTGGACTCCCAAGCGCTTGCAGATGTTTGGCCCAAAGGAGTGGGTAAGGGATATCTACGACTCAGAGTTGAGAGTGGAATGGTCTAATTCCCCCGATGGCTATGCCACACTCTATGGAGCCAATGACTCTGACATGAGCCGTGGGATATTCCTTAAAGATGGCATCCTCATCCTCGACGAGTTTGCGTTTTTCCAAGAAGGCTTTTTAGAAGTAATAGAGCCAATCGTAGCAGATTATGATTGCCCGATAATAATCACCTCCACGCCTCCTGTTTCAGAGACTCATCCCCTTGATCCAGGCCGAAAGTCCACCTTCTATCACATGGCAGAAAAGGCGAAGGAGAAAGGCTTCTATTCTAACCTCCCCACCTCAGCAAACCCGAAGATTTCTAAAGACTGGTTAGCTGAGAAAAAGGAGCATCTCTACAAGCTGGATATGGCGTATATCTGGGAGCGAGAGTACGAAGGGAAAAGAGTAAGCGCAGCAGCAAGCTCTCTTTTCCCCATGCTCTCAAGAGCCCAGCATGTAAAGCCTCATCAGACGCTCGTTCAAGATGCCCTTCAGAATGAAGATATAGCCTTCTGGAGCCTCATTGACCCTGGCACAAGAGCAGCCTTCGCTGTGCTCTTTATCGCCTACAGAGAGACCACAGGAGAAGTCTGGCTACTCGATGAAATCTACGAAAAGGACCAAGCCTCAAACTCAGCTGCGCAAATCTGGACTTCAGTCAGGTATATTCAGGATTCGTACAACACAGATTCCTGGCGCTGGAATAACTACTACGATGAAGCTGCTCTCTGGTTTGCTAATGAGATAAGAGCCTCCTTCCCTGACGCGCAGCTAAGCCCAACAAGAAAGCTCCTTCATAGAAGAGAAAATCAGGAGCCCAGACCTGGGATTTCCTTATTTAAAAGAATGCTCTTAGAAAACAAGCTTTCAATTAGTGATAAATGCGAGTTCTTTTTATGGGAGGCAGAGAATTATCGGATGGAGGTGGGCACTGATGGGAGAGCAAGGCTTCCAAAGCAGAATGACCACGCATTAGACTGCTTCTTCTACTTCATAAACGAGAGCTTCTACAGCCCAGATCCCAACGCTCGAATCAGCGAAAAAGGTAGCGGCATATTTGATGCGTATGATATACGCACAGGTAGGTTTGAATCACATTTCACGAAGCTTATCACATTAGATAACTATGACTGGTTTGACTATTGAGTCTTTTTTCATCGCTCTCACACTTCTTAGTTACATAAGCTTTCCTCTCTCAATCTGGGCCATAGTTGAAGTATTAGCCTTCAAAAGAAGCACTCATAAGGTGCAGTTTTTAAATCCATTAGCGAATCAAATGCGTGAGGAATTAACTGAAGGAGAGAATCAGACACTCTCCGAGCTTAACGCTAAGAGCGTTGACCCAGACTACAGGCACATTGACCGCTTCTGGAGCGGACAGTGATGGCGATGCAGAGCTTTGATGATTGGAACATGCAGATAGCAGGCACGGCAAAGCCGATGTCAGCCATTGACCATGAAGACGACACTGAGCTGCTTGATTGGTTAAACGCCTCTATCAGCCATATCAGAGATGCCAATGAGGATAGATATCAAAGGATCAGAAACAATCGGCTACGTTATCAGGGTTACTACCACTTCAGAGACAACGTACACGGCAGACGCGATCAACCGAGAGATGCCCGTCGGCCTCATTATTTCGAAGTCTATACTAACGTCACCCAAAATCTCATTGACGTTCGCATCTCTCAAATTCTCTACAACAAACCAAATACAGTCGTAGTTCCATCGAGTGGAGAAGCAAAGGACAAGTCCGATGCGAAGATGGGAAAGCAGGTCTTAGAGTCTCTCAAGTACGAAAATAGAATAACTCAGATTTACTACGATGCGCTCCTCGAGGCGCATCAGGCAGGGGAGAGCTATTGCTTCAGTTTATGGGATGATAACCGAGGCGCTCCTCACCCAAAGGTTAAAAGTCTTAAAGGGAAAAAGATCCCGTTATATAATTCAAACGGGGAGAAAATACTCGATGACGCTGGCAATCCTGTTCTTATCACTCCTCCTAGTCGGGTTGGTGATGTCAGGTATTTTGTACCTCTTACTGAAGATGTTGTAATCTGGCCAGCCTACAGGTTTGAAGACGTGCAATGCGTTGGCCTTCTCACCTACATGCACGTGGAGAATGCAAAGAAGAGATGGCCTGAGAAGGCTGATGACATAAAGGCATCCACGAATATTCGTGTCTGGGATCATGAGTTCATGGACGAAGTGAATCTCCAGGATCACGTTTGCATCAGGCACTTCTGGCATCGCTCAACAGAGTGGCTTGAAGATGGCCTCTACGTGCTCTCCACGCCAGATATAATCCTTGAGGAGCCTCGAGGCTTGGATATCGCTCCTGATGGCACAGATGGTGCGGAGCTTGGGAATATTCCCTGCGTGCGCCTTATAGACATGCGTCTTCCAGGCCAGTTCCATGGCTGGAGCTCGATGCATAATGTTAATCAGCTACAATCTCGTTATGACCGCTGCACTACTCTTACTGACCGTAATATTTTCCTTGTATGTCATCCGAAAATCATGATTCCCGATGGCTCGAAAGTTGCCATCGAGGATATGTCGGGAGACGCGCTCGCCATTAAGTACTCAGGTCCAGTACCGCCGACAATCGCCACCTACACAGCTGGCACTCAAGAAGTCTTTGCATACTCAAAAGAATTAAAGTCCAGGATGGAGGAGATGATGAAAATCTTCCCCATCTCCCTTGGTACTCCTCCCCCAGGCACACGTTCTGCCTCTCAGCAGATGTTCTGGCAGGAGCAACAAGAGCAACGTGCTTCCCTTCAGAAGCTCTTCTTCTCTCAGTTCGTAGTCGAGCTTGACCGTAAGGTGCTCTGCCTCTGCGCTGCTAAGTATAGAGACCATGACGAGCGAATGATCAGGATTATGGGGTCAGATAAGACCTGGGAAGCAAAGCAGATAGACGTAACGGCACTTTCTAAGTCTTTTAACATCAGAATCGAGGCTTCCACTGCTCTTCCAGAGAGTAAGTTCGCGAGAGCTGAGATGTTAATGAATTTGTCACAGATTCGTCCCAATTTGTTCTCAGATGAGCAATTTGTCTCCATGCTCGACTTCGGTCAGGCAGACAGATTCATAGACTTAGGGAAGATTGCAGTTGATGCTGCGGAGATGGAGTTCGAACAGCTCCAGACAGGCCAAGAGCTCCTAGATCCTGAGAAATACGAAGAGCACATCCCTCATTTACGCACTCATTATAAGCAGATTCAGACATTAAGCTTTAAAGCGCAGCCTGCAAAGGTAAAAGAGCTCTTTTTCGAGCATATCGGCATCCATGAGATGTTATCCTGGGTAATAGCGAGCGTGAATCCCACTTTTGCCCAGCTATTGCCTACTTTGCCGCAATATCCGAGCTTTTTCGTGCTTCCAGAGGAGCCTCAAGAAGCAGCGCCAGCTCCACTGCCTGAAGCGCCTATTCCAGGGCCAGAGATGCAGGTGCCAGCCCCTCAGGTGCCTCAAACGCAAGCTCCTATCCCTCTCGAGCCTGAGCAAGCCTTACAACCGCAATTTAATGGAGCGATGTAGATGGCAACAGCCAATTCTGGCACTCCTAATGGTTTCTCCCCTCCTTCAGGCTTTCCCGGCGCGGATTCCCTCTTCGATAGCACTCCCCCAGCAGAAGATGTGCCTGAAGTGCAGGAAGGTGGAGAATCTCCCGACGAGAGCGAAGAAACCAAAGAAGAGGAGGCTAAAAGTGGAGACAGCGCACTATCTGAAGAGCCTGAGAAGGAAGAAGCAGAAGGAGCTGATGAAAAGGAGGCTGACGCGGAAGAAAAGAAGCCTCCGAAGGAAGAAGTAAAGGTTAAGCCGGTACGTGGGAAGTTCGAAGGGAATAATATAGATGTCCCTCCCCAAGCGACCTTCCCCGTAACTATTGACGGAAAAAGGGAATTTGTCTCCTTCCAGGCTCTTCAATCTAGCTACGCAGGGGATTCCCATCTAAAACGCCGTCATAGCCAGCTTTTAGAGCAGGAGCGAGGCTTTTCAAAAGAAAGAGAGACTTTAAAACAGCAACAGTCAGAACTTCGGACCTTTGTAAATAATGTCACTGAATTAGCCAAAAAAGAAGATATCTGGGGAATGCTCGGCCACTTTGCAGATGTGGCAGGAGAAGACCCCTATGAGTTCACGTACAAGGTGCGAAGGAAGGTGGCAGAAGCTGGCGCCGCGTACAGGGAGCTTCCCCAAGCAGAAAGAGAGCTCCTTGAAGAGCGCACTAAAAATGAGTTTGCAAGACAGCGCTTAGAGCGAGTCAGGGCAAGGGATACTCAAGCAGCAGAGCTCAGGCAGATTCAAGCCCAGATTGCAGAAGCTATTCACCGTTACGAAGTACCGAGTGAGAAGGAATTTAGCGAGGCTCTCGAGCAGGTCCGCGAGGGCATCAGAACTGGAGAGCTCACACTAAAGCAGGGTGAGAACGTCACACCTGATTACGTGGCACGCTGGCACTACGGACAGCACAAGAAAGCTATCTTCCAGAATGCTCTTGAAAAACATGGGAAGTCACTGGTAGATGACCATGATAAGATTCATCAAATGATGGTCTCTGTGATCCGGTTTCAGCTTAATGACGAAGAGATAGACGACTTCGTTAGAAAGCAGGCTGGAGAAGTTGATACAAAAACGGCTCGCCAGCTCTCAGAGAAGACAAACCTCTCGAAGAGCGACTCGACGCGAAAACCGACTGTAAAAGCGGAAATAAAAGAAAGTGATTGGGACTGGGTGAAGTAGCTCAGAAGCTTCAGCTTCGCGCTCTCTCCTAACTCAATCGTTTATTATTAAGCTTTTAAGTTGGGTAGAACGCTATGGCTGTCGCTACGTTCAGTCTCCTGGACCCAGATGTTCAGAGACTTTTCAAAATCAATTACGCGGCCAAGTCGGATATGCTGTGGAACTTCTCCACTCCGGTCATTGGTCTTATTAAACAATCAAAAGATGCAGATGGGCTTCAGGTAGAGCGCCCGATTCCGATGTCTATCTCTGGCGGTATCGGCTGCGGTCCCATCCCGGACTACAACCGAGAGTCTGTTCAGAAGGCCATTCTTACGACAAAGACGATGGCGTCTGTAACAGAAATCGAACGCCGAACGCTTAAGCAAGGTACTGATAAACACAGCTACATTAACGGTCTTGCAGGCCAGGTAAAACAGGCGGTGATGAGCTTCACCTGGATGGACGAGCTTTTCACCTTCGGTGATGGTTCAGGATCACTTGGGACAATTGACACTGGTGGTGTGACACCTGGAGCTGGTGGAACTTATACAGTAGTCATTTCAGCAGCGACCTTTATCCTTGCTAATTTTGAGCCTCGACTACTTGTAAATGTGGGCTCGGGAGACACGTCGAAATTTGAAGTAACGTCAATTAATCCTTCCACTCGAGCAGTCACGCTTACTCGAGATAGCGGTTCGAAAGTACCGGCAGATGGAGACGTGATTTACCTTCAGAACTGTCAGAACGCTGCTCCGATGGGCTTTGCAGGAGTGACGGCGAACACTGGTTCTATCTACGGAATCACCTCTCAGTATCGCTGGCAGTCCTCACGTATTGACGCTGCAAACGCCTCCATCACGCCAGACATGATTGATCAGCTCTCAACTGACATGGAAGCGAATACTCGCGGAAAAACTGCAACGCACATCTTCATGCACTACGAGCAGCTTCGACGCTTGAAGGCGCTTCTTGAGCACCAGAAAGTCTACACCTTAAGCGCTACAGACCTAGCCAAGGGCACGAAGCTTCAAGGAAAGGTAAGCTGGAGCGGTGTGCAGTTTATGGGCGCTAGCGGTGTAATAGATATCATTCCGACTCGCTTTGTTCACAAGTCGAAAGTCTATGCTGTTTACATGCCTGACCTTGAAGGATGTCACGCGCCTGGTGGACCTAGCTGGGTACAAGAGGACGGAAGTGTGTGGAAGCACCAAGAGCGGCCAAGCTCGGGATTCTGGGCATACTACCAGACCTTTAAAGAGAATTACTTTCCGCCACCTTCGGTCGGCCTTCTTTACAACCTTCAATATGCTTAGGAGTCACGCTCATGGCTGAAATAGTTTTAAACAGACAATACAACGCTTCTGACAGGAGCGATCTTCGGTGCCTTGGAGCGTTCACTGCTGAAGGCGGAGTGAGCTCTGGGGGCGGTGGTACTCTTGCCTCAGTGAGCACTCGAACGCTGACGCAGGATGTGGCCGTATCTGGTGCTACCGTGGCGATTACAACGCTTGGTGGTGTGGCCCTTGCTGGCTCCACTATCAATGGCGTGATCGTCCGAAACGTAACAGCAATTGTATGTGCCACGGCTACTAACTATGCAGTGGGCGATACAGGCACTGCTGCTAAATGGGCCAGTGCTGTTCCACTAACCATTGATGCCACTTCAACAGGGTCAGACTTCGCTGTTGCGACCGTGCCAAGTAAAGCACATGCAACAAATCCGATTGTTCTCACTGCTACAGGTGGAACATTCACAAGCGGAACAGTGCGAGTGCAGGCATCTGTTACAACATACGGTGCGCCTCCGAAGTAGAGCTTTTAATACTGGGAGGAATACGACTCCCTTTTAGTTTGGGGTACATATGAGAGCCACGGTGTATACGGACAGAATTGGTGTGCGGGGAGTTCCTTTAAGGGTTTCAGGTTCCGGCACTACTGTTACTCATTCTACTGCAATAGGAAGCTATGATTCTGTAACTCTCGCATCGAGTGTCTTTACCTGCACTCCTCACTACGCCTTTCGCATTCCTCCTTTCCTATTCGGACAAGCAGGCACTACGAGTGCTGGGGGTGTAGTCACCTTCTCAAATGTGAATGTGGATAGCTTCAAGGCTAATTCTCTTAGTGGAGCTGGCGCTGCTGCTGATAACACGATTAACGTCTTACCATTCGGCTTTGGTACGGTACTTACCGATAGTTACAGCTTAATCAACATGGTCAGCATGGATTTTCCCTGCTACCTCGAATGCTTCAAGATACAGGGCACGGGTACGGCTGCGCTCTCAAATAACGCTACCCGCGCCGTTCTTACAGACAATGGCACTGGTGATTACACGGTAACGCTGCGTGAGGGACTTAGTAACTCTCTTCCGCTCGTATTCGGGACTGCTGTTGGAAACACGAGTGCCACTCTAAATGTGCATTCCATTGGCCCTACAAGCGTTCAGGTGAAGACCTACGATGCTGCCGATGCCCCGGTTGATGCAGACTTCTATCTGTTTCTCTTCTGCCCTTCGAGCTCGTACTTACATGGAAATAACAGAGCGCCTTTACAGTGTACGCAGAGAAACGCGCGGTTTCATTTAATCCAGATAGATGTGACAGCGGGTACGCCAGTTCTCACCTATGCGCCTTTTGGTACCTCAATAGTAGATACTGGCATAGGTATTTACACCATCACCTTCGCTACGCCGTTTAAGCGCGAGCCTTATGTGCTTGTGGGAAATCAGAGAGCGAACATCAGTGATCCCTCAGCTACCTCGATAGTTGTGAGAGCCTTCACAGCTGCGGGAGCTCTCGCTGATCCCTCAACACCTATCTATCTTCTTGTCTATGGATTTGATGATGCAAATGAGTATTGGTAATGCCGACACTTGGGGAGTACATTCCTAATCGCCAACAGTTCCAGATATTCTGGCCGTGTCCTGTACGTGCTCATGTCGGCATAGATATCGACTTTCGTTTCAGTTGGTACGAAGTGGATAACGAGAGGCTCGAGTGGATTCTCTCTGGCGCTCCTTCGTGGATGAAGATCAACAAAGATACTGGTGTAGTCTTTGGAAAGCCTCCAGAGGAGAAAGAGCATAAAGACATCCTCGTCACTGCAAAACGTGGCTCTGGGCTTACAATCTCTCGAAGCTTTACCTGCACGGTGGATAACTCAAAGTTCATCTTCGTCTCCACTGACGGCTCTGATGGTGATGATGGCACGCTTACCTCTCCCTATCGTACTCTAGCCTATGCAATCTCAAAGCTGAGCCCACTTGTGGGTAAGTCGATCTATGTTCGTGGCGGTAATTACGTGGAGGGCTACGCCACACAAGCTAGTCCTTTTAGCGGCAAGGATAGAGACGCAGCTGATTATCAGGAGTTACGAAGCTATCCAGGGGAGCGAGCATACTGGGACTTCGGAGCTAATGGCTACGGCGGATTTGATTTCAATATCCGCTACGGCGTTATCTCAAACATGACTATCGGGAATGGCTCTCGAGTGGGCTATCCAAAGCTTCTCACCCTCTCTTCTGAGTGGGGAGTGCTTAAAGATTGCATTATAAAAGAAGCTGACGGCGTAGCAGGGAATAATCTCTGTGGATGCGAGATTAAGCCCACACACGATACCGAGAGTAACGCTAATATTCTAGTTGATAGATGCGTTTTCCATGACTGCTATCAGAAAAATAAACTGATTACAGACTCCTCACAAGATAACTCAACCGGCATGGATCTGTTTGGTAACTCCGGTCCAAGTGGAGGCAATCCGAACTTCTATATCTGGGTACTCAACTCAAAAGGGTATTCAAACGGCTATGCCTTCAAGGTGAAGCATTCAGGCTTAGACAGGATAATTGTTCACAACTGTGAATCTCATTCCAACGGTCGTGGGAATTTCCATCTGGGAGGCCCATTTGTCTCCATGCGTCATTGCGTCTCCTTTAACACTTTAGGTGCGAAGTGCCTGGTGCCTTGTGCTGACAATAACGCAGCGGGACCGGCCTGGTACGAGCGGAACACCTTTGTTGAATCAGGAGCTCCCACAACTGTGTATATGCTCAACTTTCAAAGTTCTGTGCAGAGTAACGGCGGTACCTTCAAGCACAACATCGTAGCTGCTACGACTGGCAGTTCTCGCTCTCTCTTTCGGCTTTGGGAGGATGAAGTTGATTGGAGCACGTATGACATTAACGTCGATAGAAATCTCTACTTTAATGCTCCTGACTCGAAAGGCTTCATTGCTGGCGGAGGCAGTCCGTCAGGGATTATCAATTACGCAGATTGGCAGGCGAAGACTCTAGCAAACGGGAAGACACTCGATACAAACAGTCTCAAAGCTGATCCAGGCTTTGTAGATGCTCGCAACGGCGACTTAAATCTCAGCTCTTCATCTCCAGCTGCAAACATCCACGAGGACGGCGCGTACGTAGGTGCCCTAGAGCCTGGCAAGAACTACGGCAAGTTTGGTCGCAAAGACGAGACGCTTGTTGATTTCAATATAAATGGAGCAACCGTGACGGCTCCCGAACCTGAACCAGTAAAGAGCCAAGGCTACTTCGGGTATCGGAGACGGATGGGAGCTCGCGCTTAGATGGGTGACATATGGACTTTACTTACGCAGTAACTGCGGGAAAGACTTCTCTCATACTTCCGGTGTACCTGCTGGATAGTTCAGTAACGACTGGAGCAGCGCTTAATGGCGTGCTGTTTGGCTCTATAACTGCGTACTATTGGAGGTCATCTGCTGCTGCTCCTGTAAACATAAACTTCTCGAGTTCTGGAACGCCAGGGACCTATTCTGCAAACTCCTTTGTCCAGATTAACGCAGCGAATATGCCGGGGCTCTATCAAGCTTGTCTGCCTGATGCGGCATATGCCTCTGGTGCTGACTTCGTAACAGTCTCTCTCAAGGGAGCTGTGAATATGGTGCCCTGGATGCGCACAATTCCTCTAAAAGCGTTTAATCAGGATAGTGCTGGAGTCACCGTTGGGCCTAACGGAATTACTTCAATCTCGATTCAAGACGGAGCATATACGGGAGCAAAATTCGCACCTGCTGGCGTAGCGCAAGGTGGAGCAAGCACTTCGATTGTGCTCGATCCTACCGCGTCTGCGGTAAATGATTACTACCAGTACCAAGTAGTCGCTATTTCTGGCGGTACCGGAGCTGAGCAATCACGGCTCATTCTTAGCTACAACGGTGGCACTAAGGTGGCGACGGTAGACAGAGCATGGGCTATCACTCCAGATGCCACCTCTGAATATATAATGAGCACTCAAGGACCAGCGTATATTAACGGAGTGTCGAATGCTGTCACTAACGTGCTTCGTGATGCCATCTCGGACGACATAGTTGAAGTGCAGGGGAACTACACCATGCAGCAAGTGCTGAGCTCAATTTTTGCAGCCTGCTGCGGAAGATCAAGTAATGGCAACACTACGTTCTCAACTCCGAATAATGCAGCAACGCGCATATTCGCCTCAGTTGACTCGAGCAATAACCGCACAGCTGTCACACTAACACCGAGCACATAGGAGAGCATGGAAGCATCAGTTTTATCTCAAGAGACGTTGAAGACGATCGTACAGCTTTTTGATGTTGTGTCGTTAAAGCTCACTGATCCAAACGATCCTTTGGGAGAGAAGAACCTTGAACGTCATAAAATGCTTCAGGCAGCGTATGCTGAAGTGGTGAAATATGTAGAGGCATCTAGTGGCTGAGACCTATAGTGGTGGCATAACTCTCACCTGGCCTTCAGCAGGTGAAGTAGATTGGGTGGCGGTGTATCGGTCGTTCGCTAGAACTATCTCCGATCACGACCATACTGGAGGCGGAAGAGGTACTAAGATTTCAGGCTCTGCGCTCACGGTGGATGCTTTTACCGGTGCATCTATTAGACTAGACTTTAACGAGTGGCTACGCTCTCGAAATGAGAACAACACTGCTGATGTAAACGTACTCAGAATCACCACGGGGAATGAGCTCGAGATCGGCCCAGTGGTGAACGCCACTACTGTCAACGTTGAGACTCTGAACGCTGATACTCTGGGCATTGCTGAAGTTGTCGTCGATAAGCTCTTTGTAAATACTTCTTCGATAGTAACTCCATATTCTGCAATCATAGCAAACACTGGTGATGCCGAGACTGCGTTACAGCTTATCGCGCCTGCTGGCAGACTAAATTTTAGGTTAGATGCAAATGCAGTGTCGGGGTCTGCTATAACGATTGATTATTATAACGAGAATTTTTTAGTTTTCTCTCAATCAGTTTCGGCTTTTGGCATCATGAGTATAAGTGGTGATCTTGTACCAGTACTTGATGGTATTAGAAGCTTAGGTGCGTTCGATAAGTACTTTGGGGCCGTTTATACAAACAGCATATCTGCTAAAACCTTGCTTAATACGGCAATTGGCGGTACTACTTTTACTCGTTTAGATGATACGGGTGATTACTTCCCTGCCACTGCTACACAGGATTTGGGAATAACGGCTAATCCCTGGCGTACTGTGTACACATCAAATGTCACAGCGACTACTGATCTTAACTTCAATACGAACGGTGCTTTAAGAGCCACTATCGGCGGTTCGGGATGGTTTTACCCGGCGGTAACGAGCTCTCAGGATTTAGGCACGACGAGTAACCGCTGGCGCACTCTTTGGGTGGACTCTATCTCAGGTCCTACGTGGAGTAATTTCAGCTCTGCGCCAGCTCTTACTAGTGGTGGTGGAGGCGCATTGACTTCTGGCACCATCACTATCCATAGATATCTTCAGATAGGTAAAATGGTGCATTTCTATGCAGGAGGACAATTCACGCCAGCCGGTGCTGCTGTTACATCTTTATTAATGACATTGCCGGGCTTTAGCCTTACAACAATCGGCTACTTAAACGGCTTTTGTACGGCGGTGGATAATTCTGATAATAGCTTTGCACTTGGATACTGGGTATATTCAAACGCATCAACAATTCGCATACGCTTCTTTACTAAGAATTTCTCTAGTACTGAGGGTCTACAAGACTTCATCATCTCTGGCACGGTGGAGGTTACGTAATGACAGGCGCACGGCTTCCATTTGATTATGATTACCGGATTATGGATCTCGATCCTCAGTTTGCTGACGTGTTCCAGCCGACAGCTGACTCCGAATATTCAGACTTCCGGGATCCCAGTTTGAGTTCGCCTCCTACCTCCCCAGGCATGAGCGGACAAATACCGCAAGCTGGGATCCCTATTCCACCACCTCCACCACCTCCAGAGCAACGATTGCCTCCAGCAATGCAGGCTGCTGCTGGGTACGGGCTCTCGAAGCTACCTAGCATGACACAGACTGTTAGTGACTTTGGCTCTGCTGCATCTGATCTCCCAGCTGCTCGAGGGCCAGTGGTTGATCCAGCTGCTGCGGGAGGACTTGGAGACTACGCTCTCCCTGCTCTAGGAGCTGGCTTGGGGGCCTATGGGCTCTACAACACGCTTTCAGGCGATAAGACAAAGGCAGAGGGAGCCTTTGGTGGAGCAGCCAGTGGTGCGGCTCTGGGAGCCTCTATAGGAAGCATTTTTCCAGGCGTGGGAACGCTAGCAGGTGGAGGCATTGGAGCGCTTGCTGGAGGCGGATTAGGAGGGCTCTTTGGGAAAGATAAGCCTCATCCAGAGCAGCTAGACCGGGAGAAAGCTCTCTCTCAGCTAGGGGATATCTCAAAGGGCTTAAACTCGAGAGCCTATAACGTGGCGAATAACTCGATGGGTACGAAAGAAGGGCAGACCGTGGGAGCTCTTAACCCGCTCTCTGCAATTCTTACGAGCAGGCAGGGAGCTGAAGGCTTTAACAATCCTGATCCAAATAAGCGCATGAGCGATCTCACGGGGATGATGACTAATAGCGCACTTGGCTCAGGTGATCCTATCAAGGATATCACTTCGAAGTACGCCCAAGCTGGGCTTAATCACAACTCAGCATATGAGGCTATTCTCAAGCTTCGTGAAGGTGGTCAGATAAGTGATGACAATACTCGAGATGCCTATCTTGCTGCTATAGATAAACTGTATGGAGTCGTAAATCCTAACGCTCCGAAGAATGAGGCAGTGACTAGTATTCAGGGCGATCTGGACAAGGGAAAGTATGGAGGAAATAAACCGCCTACAGATTATGAGATGAGTGCGAGGAAGTAGCTATGGCCGATGCAGGTGGCTTTAATTGGGGAACACTACTAGGTGGTGCCGTTGGTCCTACCATCTCAGGGCTTGGGAGCTACTTTCTCGCAAATCAAGCGAACCAAGATAAGATTGCAGCTGAAGAGCGCAATAGACAGTTTCTGACAGAGCAGGATGCCACGAACTTTCAGCAAAGCGTAGAGATGGCAAAGCTTCAGGCAGCTCTCTCTGGAGGCGGTGGAGGTGGTGCGGCAGATGCTGCAAAGATCAAAGCACAAGTAGACAGGGAGAAGATGCTTCAAGAAGCCTATATTGCGGCTATGCAGAACGCTCTTCAGGGAGGCCAGATGATAGGGACTCAACTAGGTGGTGTGGCAGATAGAATAATGCAGATGAGGCTCCGATGAGTGACAAGATGCTTAGCACAATAAAGAAGCACCTCGAGGCAGCTCTTGCTGCTTGTGAAGAAGGCTATGAGGATGATGATGACGAGGAGGAAGAAGAAGACGACGACGAAGATGAGGATGAAGACGAGGAAGAGGAATCTCCCAAGAAGAAAAAGAGCTCGAAGGTAGACCTTGCAATAGCTTTCATGGGTCCAAAAGATAAGAAATGAGACGTGTTGAGTTTCTCCTTGAAGACATACGGCGTAGGACTGACAACGAAACGTGGTCAGACACTCAAGGAGTCTCCGATGAAGAGATACTTGGGTACTTAAATGACGCTCAAGATCATCTTCAAGAAGCTATCTCAAACGCAGGGCTTCAAGTTTTCTACACCTCCACTACGATTCCAATTGTAGCGAATCAGGAGTTCTATTCCTTTCCAGAGCTCACCTTTACAGGCGGCAGAGTACGTACGATTGAATACTCAAGTTCGGGAAGAGGTGAGGATTGGGGCTTCTTATCACGGCGTAACGCGCAGAACCGAGATTCCTATGCTTGTGATGGCCCATGGGGATATATTCCTCTGGCAGACGGCTTCTACTTAGTTAATCCAGTACGCCATGATCGCGGGTTCCTTCGTATCTGCTATGAAGAGCAGCTCTTTGACATGGATAAACGCCGCGGCGAAGTTTCAAGCGCAGTGATTATTGAAGATCCTCTCACTCTCATCTCAGAGCTGCAATCAGTCTCCCTCATAGATAACACTACCATTCACCCTGCTAGTCTCGAGTCAAACGACTATTTCTGCGTCTGTGATAAAGACGGCACGGTGAAGGTATATGCAGCACCGATAACAAGCTACGCAGCTGGCACTCGCACCATACTCACCTCAAAGACCGTTACAGAGCCAGTGCTCTTAGGAGACTTCGTTACTGTGGGGAAGTACACAAGTACTCACTCAGGGCTTCCTAGAGTCTGTGAGCGCTATCTCCTTGCGTACTCTCAAGTAGCAGCACAAGACAGAGACTCTATGCAGATACCCGTGACACAGAATCAGAGGCTCGTAGATATTGAGAAGTCAATTCTCGATACCTTTGCAGATAGGGATCAGGACGTAAAACCGTACCCAATGATTGACACTTATTGGTTTGATTAATGGTGAGCGATGGCCCGTGGCACATATGTTACGAAAGCTTACGAGAATTTTAACGGGCTCGATCTGCGTTCAAGTGACCTTGTGCGCTCTCCTGATTTTGCTTCTGCTGCTACTAATGGGAGACGAGTGGGTACAAACACACTCACTTCTCGAAACGGCTATCAGACGCTCACCAACTCTCGTGACTTCATGGGGCTCTATACCTATCGGAAATACGATTCTACTCTCGGTCACACCATTGAAGAGGTGATTGGAGTAGCTGAGAATTTATACCGTCTTCGTGAGTATACGATAGTTGTCACTTACACGGCTCCTATGGGCGGAGGGCTCTTTGGAGGAGGGTACTGGGGCGGAATGTTCAGTGGAGGAATCTTCACATGAGCATATTTGCGGGAAGATATTGGGGAGGGATCTTTGGTGGCGTCTACTTCGGTGGTGCTGGAGCTGGCACAGGCACAGGAGATGCCTTTCCTCGAAGCTCAATGCTCATTGAAGATGGAGTATGGCACTTTAAAGTGTACCTCGGAGATGTGGCAGTGGTCGATTTTGACTGTGGGCTTGGCTATGATGAGGCTGATATCCCCACGCTTGGAGAGCTCGCTGATGTAGTAAATGCAGTCTCAGGGCTCAATATGGCTGTTCCTGGTGAAATAGAGAACGAACCAGCAGCCTTTATTCCAAGCTATATAGAGACAGCATTTGAAGACGATACGACGCTCGAGCTCACCTATTATGTTTGGGAGCAAGTACCTGTTCCTGATGGCGTCGCTACTCTCTTTAGTGGGCTCGCTGCAATTCGATATGATGACCGATTCGAGATAGCTAGTTTCGAGACGATGCGGGATGTTTGCTATATCGGCACTGGATACGATGCAGTGGTGAAGTACGATGGGGTGAAAGCGTATATCATAAGCTCTCCTCCAGCTGGTGACGTGCTGGCAGTTGCCATTGATCCAGGCTTTATCACTGGCACTGATCTGACGTACATGATTGCTTTTGTCCCCTTTGACGCCACTGGGAAAGAGGTGCAGGGCTTAGTAAGCGCTCCGAGTAACGAGATAGATCCAGTATCTAATTCAGTCTCCCTTACCTTTGAGACCATTCTAACTGATTCAGGCTTTAACACCGATTATGCAGTTTCAGCAGCAGCGCCTCTTGTGCAGGTAGGTGAAGTCATTAACCTGGCACCAGGGTACACCTTGAAGACCGGTGATTACATATTCTTTAAAGACTCAAATGGAGACGATCAGTTTCGCTATGTAGAATTGATATCTCCCGATCTTGATCTTTTAATTCTAGACTCGGAAGCATCTGTAGCTGCAGACACGGTGTTTTCCTGCATTATGGTGAGAGTCTGGGGTCAGATTATTGCAGATGGTACCTTTCTTTTTCAGGGAGACTACGCGCATGACCCGACATCTATTACTCAAACTATCACCTTCTCAGAGCCTCCTAATGGGCCAGCATACATAGCTCCTGACGTAGCGCCGACAGCAAGCCCTCCACTTAAGTACCTCAGAGGCTATCAGGACAGGCTCTGCGGGGCTGTGGATGAAACGGTCTATGTGTCTGATGTGCTTAGTGCTGAGATATTTTCTCCATCGAGCTCATTTGATGTGGTCTCCACTGCTGGTCCTATAAAAGCACTCTCACCAGTCTCGAGCTTTTTCTGCGTGTTTAAAGAGAATAGCTATTACGTAGTTGTCGGAACTATTGGTGAAGAGTCCTTCAGAGTGGATCTGGAGAGCAGAAACATCGGCTGTCAGGCACATGCAAGCATTCAGGATATCGGTGGGCCTATTCTCTTTCTCGATAGAAAGGGCATTCACTTAAAAGATCAGAGCGCTCTTGCGGTAAATATCTCTGATAATCTCTTTCCAAGATGGAGAGATCCGAAGTTCATAAAGAAGCGTGCAATCTCTGTGCAGGATTCTGATGAGCAGGGATACGTACTTTTCTTACCTGTTGAAACTAATAATTCCCCAGCAGCCACACACGAGAGTAGAGTGCTTGTGTATAACTGGTACTTCCAAGCTTGGTGGGAGTACACGAATGTGAATAATGCTGCTGGAGCAACAGCTCGAGGATCTGAAATCTGGTGGGCAGAAAGAAAAATCAGCACCTTTGATAACCAGGAATACTCGCGCACGCAGAGAAAGCTGATTCTAAATAACTACGCAGATTTCACCGATCACGGCACTCCAATTCCGTTTGAATACACGCCTGGCTGGGTACATCTTGACGAGCCTACACAGCTCAAAAAGTACGTACGGTTTAAACTCTACTCAAATGATCCATTCAAAGTGGCGAGCTTCACGCTTCAGGTATCTGTGGAGTATGACTTTCTCGATGCAGTTTCGGGCTGCTCATTCCCGCTAGTCTTTGGCACGGGGAACGCTGGAGAAGGCTGGGGAGCCGATCCTTGGTCGTACTTCCCTTGGGGTCATCCTACGCAGCCATTCTTAGAACTTCATCTTAAAAACGGGAGAGCGAAGGCTGCACGGCCAGTATTCACGCATGAGGAGAACTACAGATTTCCACTGATTACAGGCTGGGAGTATCAGATAGAAGTGCCGTATCAGCTGAGGATTGCAAACAGATGAGAAATCAACTGATTCCCATGAAGCACTACACCTTTAGAGACACGCTCCCTGCACGCTCTGATGCCTCGATAAAGGACATCGGATTTAAACCGGCGCATATGGTAGTAATTACCCAAGCACCAAAGAACACTATGCGAATAGAGAAGAGAGGCCCTTGGTCAGAGAAGCAGGTGGGCATCTTTAACCCCAACTCGGTAGAAGTGAAGGCGGAGATTAAGTTCTATGGCTAAGAAGAAAGACAGCGCCAGGCGAAAGAGAGAGTTCGACAGAATCTTGCGGGATAAGTTCGGCGGTGATCTCTCCAAGATGAAGGCCGCTATTGCTGACAAATCATATCAGCTCCCCGGTAGGCTCAGAACCATTATGGGCGATACGGAAAGACGTCAGGACATTCAGACTAATCCATACTTCGCAAGTGGGCTTGGTAAGGTCATCAGGGATATCTCTGGTGGAATAGATGATCCGAAGTTTGATGACGTGTCGGCATTTGGTGCTCTGTCTGATGTTCTCTTTCCTGACTCCACCTTCTCAGACATGGAACAGGACCCAGAAGCAAAAGCTCTAGCTGGGAAGTTCGAGGGGAACCTCGATAAGCAGTTTTCTGCGGTGGATAAGGGGCTTGGCTCAATCGACACTCAAGAGCAGATGCTCACTCCAGAGCTTCAGCGTTCTCTATCTGAAGTGGCGAAGGGAGCAGTAAATGACCCAACGCTCATGCTTGCTGCTGAACAGGCTGATAGAAACGCAGCTGACTTCATGCGGAGAGCTGACGCAGAGCGCCAGATAGACCCTGCTCAACAAGCCGTACTCGATGAACTGATGCTTCGCTCTAAAGGCTTCACTCCAGAGGAGCAGGCAGCCTATCAAGGCCAGATGGAGACTGCGATCGCTAGGAACAACCAGGCTGCAATGCGTAACGCAGCAGCTGCTGGAGCAAGGGGCATTAGAGGAGGACTTGCAAGTGATCTTCAGTATAGAGCTGGGCAGGATGCCCTAGCGCAAAGAGCTCAAGGTGGGCAGCAGATGATCCTCACAGGCAGAGAGCTCGGGGATCAGGCTCTCGAGCAGGCTGGGAACGTGGCAGGTACTGCTGTGGGGCAAGCAAGGCAAGGCTATGGCACCTTTGCAGGACTAGGAGCTCAGAGACAGCAGGACACTGGAAATATCCTTCACCAAGCAGTGCAGAGTGGCTTAGATAAGTACGGCCACAACATCACAAGAAGTAATAATGCTGCTGGGAATCTGGGGAATCTGAACACTGCTAGAACTGGACTAGTGAACGCAGGAAGCGGAGCTGCTAACGCTGCATCAGGCTTCTTCAATCCTTATCTCGGTAATCGGCATAATGTGAGTCTCTACAACAAAGAGCTTCCATTTAGAAAAGGTCAGGTGAAGGGTAACTTCATCCTTGGTGGGCTTGGGTATGGAACGGAGAGAGAAGCAGCTGATGAAGCAAAGAAGTATGCAAGTGATGTCATAAGCCTGATGCGCGAGAATGCTAATAAAGCTCCTCCTAGCAACACTACTAACATCACCTATACGGCTCCTGCTCCTGGTGGAACTGATGCAGGATTAAAGTAGGATAAACTATGGCATTTCCAGATTATCCAACACTACAAGCTGACACGAGAAGCCTTTATGAGACCGACATTCTCGCGCAGCAGGAGGCTCTGAGACAGAAGATTCAATCAGAGGCAGCTCTCAAGGAAGCTGCGTACCAAAACCCAGAGCGCACGCTCTCCCAGGCTCTCACGCAAGCTTTCGTAGCAGGTATTCCAAGCTTAGTGGGAGCTCTCGCCGGTGGGCAGAGAGGAGCAGGCTATGGAATGCAGGCAGGCGGAGAAGGTGCTGAGAAATTAGGGCTTCATTATGACACAGAGGATAAGGAGAATAAGCAGCTCGCTCAGAATGAGTTTGCTAATGCCATTAGGGATAGGCAGACGCAAGAGAATCAGATTGAGCTTCTGAAGCAGCGAAGGAATGAAGCTCTCCTTGGGCTTACGGGTAAGCAGATTGAGGAAGAGGGAGAGGAGACGAGATCGAAGAGATCGCATGAAGAAACAATCCGTTATCACAACCTCATTGACCAAGAGAGAAAGGATGCCAATACTGCACTAGCTGCTAAGGAAGAAGAGAAGAAGAATCAGCTAAATGCATATACTGTTGAGAAAATCAGAAATGGTACTGATAATATAGATAGGTTGCCTGATAATATTGGGATAAAGCCGGGTGTAGCGCCCAGGGATAAGGATATCATCGAAGTTAGAGAAGCTGTTGATGCTATTGATAAAGGGAATGCGTACCATAAAGTAATTGATCAAATCGTCGATCAATTTGGGGGAATGAACGTGGAGAGCCTCCCTCAAAATCCCTATTTTCTAGCTATGCTTAATAGAGCGCGTGGCCTCTATATGCAGTTTGATCCTAAGAACCCGCTCTATAAGCAGGGGCTCACAGAGACAGAAAGAGGGCAAGTCTACAGTCAGATGGGACCGGTTGCAGTAGACTTAGACTTTAAGAATCTTGGTGCAATATTTGCTACAGCGAAGAAAACGAAAGCAGATACAGCGGAGGATGTAAATAGGAGACAAGGGCTTCTATCGCAGTACATAGAGCGCAGAAAAATGTTTCACTTGCCAGACACTACAGATGAAAAAGAGATAGCTCGTCGCACTAGTGATAGAGCAAGAGCGAAGCAAGCTTACATAGATCAGCAGCGTAAAGACTACATGGCTATTCAACGCGGTGGCGGTACGTATGGAGAATCAAGTGCTGAAGAAGATCGCATACCCACTGCTACGGAAAGGGCTCAAGCTATAATGGAAGCGCTAGGTGTGAAATGAATGAAGATGTGCTTTCTGATCTTCTAGATCCCGAAGTGCAGCAGATATTTCGCTCTCTTCCTGATGAGAAGAGGCTGGCTGTTGCCTCTCGCATAGAGCATATGGTGCTCCCTACGCTGGTAGGTGAAGATCATAAGGTGAAAGATGGCTTCTACCAAGCTTCAGACCTTGTAGAGAATCTTCGCTCTCCTCAAGTACCACTCAATGATGTTGCTGCTCCCCCTTCTCCTGATGAGCTTCGTAAGCCCTCCTTCACTGAGCAGAAAACTACAGGCTTGGGTTCAGAAGTACTTACTAAACCAGTTGACTGGCTTACTAACAAAATAACCGAGCAAGTATTTGGTGCTGATGGAGGACCACCAAAGAAGTACGAAACTGCTGAGGATAAACTAAGTCTTCAGCTTAGTGACGTAACGCAAGGTGCTCCAGAAGTAGCAGGAATGTCGCTAGGTGCTCTTGCTCCCACGCCAGTAACAGCCCCAGCACTGGCAGGTATAGGCGCTGCTGGTGGAAGGATGCTTGGTCGTAGTTTAGATGACTACGTGAACTATCTCGCTGGCTCTGAGCCTACACCGAAAGCGCATCCACTGAAGGATGCAACCAATGCACTTTATGGTGGGATGCTAGCAGAAGCAGGTGGGCAGGCATTCTCTGGATTAGCAAAGCAAGCTATTCCAGCGCTGGATCGGCAAGCACTCGGATTAGCAGATGATGTGCTCCCTCCATCTTCACTACCTCCAATGCCGCCTTCAGAAGCGCCTTCAGCGCGTAATTTCTCAAGGGAGATGGGAGGAGCACGATTTGAAAGATCTCTCGGCCTTGCCGATCCAGAAGCGCGCCTTGCTGCTGCTGAAAAGCTTGATCCAGAAGGATTGAATATCTCTAGATTCATTAGTCCTGATGCGACTGAATCAGCCCTTAAGAATACAGCTCCTCGTGAAGTAAATCAGGAGCTTTATGGGCAGTACTTCCAGCAATTGCCAAAGGGTGAGGGGCCTAATGCAACAGGCTTTGCTGACTATGCTCGCTCACTCGTCAGTGCTGGTGGAGAAGAGGGCTCTTTAATTAAAGGAGTGAAAGAATCAGTTAAAAATATAAGCAAGCAACAAACTGAAAATAATGATCTGATCTCTTATGGTAACTTTCCATTTCCATCGGGTAGAACCGGAGCAAAGTTAACCGAAGAAACGGCACTCGATGCTTGGAAGAATTTCCCCCGTGATCCTCAAACTGGAGAAATTATTGGAGATGGAGTCGTAAACACTATTGCTCGTTCTGTTGATACAGAGCTTCAAAAAAGGATTGCTGATGAGGGCATAAAAAATCAGGTTATTCTTCAGACAGTAAAGCAGCTCCGTGCGCTTCCTCAGAAAGACGTTACCATTGCTGAAGTCAATCAGCTGAAGCGAAACTTTGGGATAGATGCAAAGCTCGAGGGACCATCTCCTGATGGATACTCTCCATATGCGAATACAGCACGGCTCGCGATGAAAGATTTGGAGGAAAGCATCGCCTCTAGATATGGCGATGATGGTGCTCGATTACTTGAGAACAATGGAAAGATATCTCGCTATTTGCCAGTTGTTCAATCGATAGACGAAGCTACCAAGAAAGCTGGACAAGGGCAGCTTCCCGCACGGAACTTGCGTCAAGCTACAATGGAGGCTTTAGGGCTAAATCTTCCTAAGCAGACTCATCAGCAGGTATTCGAAGCTAGCGCTGCTGCAATGGCTCTCAGAGAGCCTGAAAAATATCAGCTAGGGTTTCAGCCCCAACTTCAAAGCATGAGTCGAAAGATATTTCCTAACGTACTTGCAAAGGGACGGCAGCAGTTCTCTGACTACGTTACCGGCCCTGTGGGTAAAGGAGGCAATCTCTTTGTTAATTCCTCAAAGGCATGGCGAAACTTTATTACAGACGATGTGCCAGGTTTTCTGACGAGAACTGGTATAATCACTCAGGCTGATACTGACGCGCTGTTGAACGCAAAGACTGAGGCCGAATACATCACAATACTTGAGCAGATGGCACAGAATAATCCTGCTGTAATGGAGCTAGTGAAGGAATCAAAGCTCCTTCTTCCCTCAGAGAAGAGTGCTTATGAGCAGCAATATAGGGAGTATTTAAACAAGCGATCTATTCCGCCAGCGAAGGCGCTTAAAAACTTGGAAGCTGTTAGTAACAATGAAAGGCCAGACTAGTTCTCTAGTGCGTCCATTAGAAGCCCTAGTGCGCCTATTGATATCACTGTTATTATTACAAAATTGATCATTCTCTCCCCTTAAAAACTGCTAGCCCATAACCATTATCTAGCATATAAATACTGTAAGTCTAGAGGAGCGTACAATGCCTCGTATTCTTATACCATTACTGCTCATATTCCTTGCTGTCTCTTGCAACAAGACTTCAGTGAGCGATAGGGAGCAAGGCTCTTCTGGGGCCCCAGAAGACGTACCATGCCACTTTGTCTGTACAGACGCTAATATCCCCGATGACGACAACGTGGTCGTATGCCAGGAATGTGACGATGGAGACCTGCCTTTCTGTGCAGAGCTTGATTTTGAAGATTCGGTCATCTACTGCACGAACACTCTTAAAACAGGATGAGTAGGCCGCGAAGGGGCATGAGTGGTGTTGGCTCAGGTACTCCCCATAAAAGACAGGTGAGCTACTCCAGAAGGAAGCACGCCACTGCCACCTGGGTAGACTTTGACACGCTCTTTGTAGTGCCAAGCTTTTCAGGAGAGCAGAATATGTGGGCAGCTACTCTCTGCGCCTCTATCCATGAGGCGGTAACGACCGTGACCATTCGCTCTCCAGTGAAAGAATACGTAGCAGCAGTAAATAGGAGAGCTGAGAGCTACAGGTGGATAATGGAGGATAAGCATTCTCTCGGGAGCTTCATTTGGGTACTAGAGCAGCTTGATTTTCTACAGTGGGCTTCTCGTATTCGGCAGTATGTAAAGGAGCGGTACGTAGCACAGCCTCTAGTAGCCGAAGGATGTCTAAGTTCTCAATATGAGCCCAGGCGAATAGGAAGACCTTCCAACCGAGTACTTGAGCCTCATTTAGCTTGTCATACTCCTTCACCAAAGAAGCGCCTCGAGTATGTCTACCGCCCATGCCAAGCCCTCCCTGGAGCTCAGCGGCCACCTTCCACTGAGGCCAAGCAAAGTCAAAGCGCCAGTTCCGCTTCGGATGGAACTTGTACTCTCGGACAGCAGCGGGGAGATTCACTGCTCGCACCGTTATGTAAAACTCCTCTTCTAGGCTAGAGAGTTTAGGAGGTAATCTGCTGAGCTTTTTTCTTTTCAAAGTACCACTTACGACCTGTTGCTGTCTTCTCCTCATGTAACACAAGTGAGAGAAGCGTCTCTTCAGTAAGTACTGATTCCTTCTCGCATATATCGTTTATCATGCCATTAAAGAGCGTTTCTAACGCGTCATCTGTCTTTGTTGTACTCATTAAACTCGTCCTTCTCTACAGGGATAAAAATAGGTACTGGTACTTCATAGAAGTTAGCAGTGATGCAGCTTGTAAACATTCGAAGCACTAGCATTAGAAGCGCTAATCTTGCCACTGTAGCCTCCTTAGAAAGGCGCAAGCCCTAAGAGCACCTTCACTAGTACGATAACTAATATCACGTACAATAAGAGATTTACCGTGCCTCCAAAGTTAAGCGTTGGTACTGCTCCATCTTCAGCGCCTCTCCAGTATGGAGTGGTGGCTGATACTAAGATTGCTACGAGTAAAACTATCAGGACTATTCCTTCAGTGCTCATCTGTTAATCCTCCTCTTTTGCGCTTCTAGAGCTTCTATTATCGTATCTCTGAGTGGGATCGGGTACTCGTATGCATCTGTTCTCTCCGTCTGTTTCAGAGAGCCGAAGATAGATCATCGTAGTACCATTGCCGTTTCTCTCCAAAGCCTTCTGTGCAAGCTGCTTAGGCCCCATATTGCAGTAGTCTGAGCCTGGATGCCCTGAGTAGTACCTCTGCGGAATAGTACCTTCAGAAGTAAAACGGGTGAAATTACAGATGCGCCTTCCATGAATATCAAGCACTCGCTGGCTCTTTCCATCTACTCTGATCCCCTCTTCAAAGTAGCTCATAGGCTTTCCTTCTCTGTTGTCTCTTGTATCCTGACTCTCAGGCTTATAGAGCCATTTAGAGCGAATGATTCGAGCGCACGCTGCTGAACCTGGAGCTGGTGTCGGTTGTGCAGTAGGCGCTGGCGTAGGAGATGGAGAAGGGCATGGACAGCAAGGCTCGTCAGCTGCTGCGTTCATTGCAATGAGAATTGCTAGAATTATTTTTCTCATATTTCACGCCCCTTCACTCTCAGCTACCTGCTCTCTTTGGTACCTTCTCGGTATGGTGAACTCTTGATCGTACACATTCTCGAATCTGTCGTTTAGCCTGCTCTCATTCCAACCATCCCTGAGCACTCTAAGCTTCTCCCTGGCATCAGCTAGAGCTTCAGGACTAAGCGTCCATTTCATCACAAAATATGGTGGGAACTTAGCAACTACGATAAAAACATACCCTATAAATGGGAGATTATCATCGAGATAATGAGCTACTGAGAGATCGTACTCATACCGATGAGCGTCTCTCCACCACTGAGGGCTCACATACGCCGCAGACTTGAAGTCAAGGATTAAGGCATAGTCTGTCACAGCGTCTGGCCGCGCCTTACATGGCACCTCATGCTCGTCTTTCCAGAAGTAGCTCGTCTCCTTCTCAGATATCTTCTCAAGCAAGGGACCCACTTGCCTGTTCAGATAGACGGCATCAGACATCTCCACGTAGCCGTCATACTCCCCAGCTGAGAGCACAATCTTCCCAGGATTTTCATCCTCCATCTCCTTTAGCTCAGCTTTCCAAGGATTCTTGTTACAAGGGCCATCAGGCCCTCGTAAGTACCTCTCCTTAAAGCTTCCATCCATCACGCTATGAAACGCAGTGCCTTCGTCCTGAGCCTTTGTAGAGCCTTCCTTGAACTTACAGAGCAGAGGATTCTGAGCATAGCGCTTGAGAATAGAAGGAGAGCAGTGATCCTTTTTAGATAGGTATTCTTCAAAGCTCATCGAGTCATGCCTGGTAAACACTAGTGAATCTCTCCGTCATGTTTTGCAAGCGTAAGGTCAATGGCAAGAGAAGCTTCATCCATGATTGCACAGATATGCTCTGAGCTCCGTGGCATTTTCGAGAAGATGGAGACAAGCAAGGCAATGTTGTGAAGCAGCGTCTCTTCAGAGCTCCAGAGCGCTTCTTCAACCATGCCTCGCTTTATCCGCGACCAACTCATCTGTGCCTCTGCTTCAAAGACAATCCGTGCCACCTCTACAACGCAATCAATGAGCTCCTGAGAGGGAGCAGGCCCTTGAGAAGTCTTTGGCATACGAAACTCAACTGGCAGTTGTAGTATGTCCGTATCCCCAAGCGCCATCATCTCCCTCACATGATCCATTACTGAGCTTCGCTTTTTCATCACCCACTCCACGATGCAAACTCTTGAATATTCATTGCGTCTGCCACGACATCATTTGACGGCTCGGTGTAGCCTGCTGTTGTCTCTATGTTCTTGTGACCAAGTGCAGTCATCACGTGCCGAAGATTGTTGTTTGTCTTTCGAAGCATCCCATGCGCGAAGGTATGACGAAACTTATGCGGGTGAAGAAAGCACTTGCCGTTCGGCTTCAACATCCCAAGCATATTGCCCACCTCCTTTACCCAACGGAATAGAGTTGAATCAACGCCCTTGAAAATTCTCGGGTCATTATCCCTTCGGCTCGCTAAGTACTTCGCTAACGCACCTGCACAGACATGAGTGATATTCACATCACGAATACTGCCTCCTTTCCCGCGCACGCTTACTAGCATTCCGTCTTTTATTTGCACTCGCATTACATTTGCCGCTTCGTCTATCCGCAGCCCTGTTTCCAACAAGAAGATAACCAGACATCCCATTGCTTTTTTTTTTGCGGCTTCTTTTTCCTTCAGGCCCTTCTCGCCTCCCATGAGCAGCTCAAAGCCTAATCTGCGTACTTCAGCCTCTTGCTCCATCGTCATTCCTTTTGGTAAGTGACGACCCTTTAGCGGGATGGCGATCTTCAGAGGCTTTGGTATAAGCCCTTGCTCATAGAGCCAGCTTCCAAGCTGCTTCAGGCTTCCAAGCCTTCGCCTGATTGTTGCACCAGCATATGCATTCTCTGACATCACATTTTTGAATCTCTCGATGTTCTCCACTGTGAGATCGGATATCTGCGGGTCATGATTCCCAAACGTCTCTGCCAGGAAATCGAGATACTCAATCAGATCCTTATATACTCCTGATCGTGTCTTTATATGCGTCTTTTCTCTTACTAACCCACGTACTGCTGCTATCAAGTTCATTGTCATACACATCTCCCCTTATAGCCCGCTCGTTAGAACGGGATGTCTTCTTCATTGTTAAAGTTGTTACTGCTACTGCTTAACTGCTGACTGCTGTACTGCTGATCATTGTACTGCGTACTGCCAGCCACCGTAGACTGCGAAGGTGGGGTTTTGTTGTAGACAACGCGCTCTGCGCGCGGTGTGGGAGGCAATGCGATCGGCGGATTATCTTTTAATATCGCCAGGCCAATGTCGACGACCGCACGCACCTCCGACAACAAGAATGAAGGTGAGCTGCCTACCACGCCTTTGTGCGTATAGCTACTTCGCCACTCCACTTTTTCTATCGGTCCACGCTGAGTATCGATTGCAAAAATATCAGCAGTTACATTTGAATTTGTTTTACTTTGATATTTATTGAGGAATCTCTTTTCCACTTATGATACTTCCCCCTGTACTTTTACTGGCTCTTCAACACTATTAGTTGCGATCGCAGCTCGCTTCTCCAACAGTTTTTTATTGGTGTGCTCGATGGTTCTTTTCTCTTTGATAGTGGTACGAAGTTTCGTCAGATCTTTTTCTGACATTCGCGCTGAGTTATCTTTTCCCCACGCAAGAATCTCATCGCTTGTCATCCCGTTGAAGTATTCGAAGTCCACGGCGATGAATGATTCAGGTTTTTCTTGGGTACTGGGCTTTTGCACTTGCCGAAGTTGGTAAGGTTTTTTTTCTGCTTTTTCACTTTCCTGAGCTTTTTCCCGAGGAAATGCAGATTCCCCATCATCCTCTATGGAGCCTCTCGAAATATCCAACGCACCTTCACGGTTGAATCTGCGAGCGTAGCTATATGCAGCTCCAGCTGCTTGCATCAGGTTAGGAGCCCTATCCGACCATTCCATGGGGAACTCACTAGGCTTTGATTCCTCTCCTGACTCCCAGTGAAAAACAGAGCCTTCAACAACGTACTTCGAGCGCTCAGGTACCCATTTACATACCTGGATGAATATTAAGTTGTGTCGAAAAAGCGCTGCATCAGAAGCCCTCTTATAGCTTGCTAGTGATGCATAATCGCTTCCAAAGTGAGGATTGGTGAAATCCTTCACAGCTGCGTCAAACTCCTGCATTGCAGCTGCTAGAGCCTTATAAACTTCTTTCATTGTACCACCTCCCACTCACGAAGAAGCAGAGTAAGCGGTACTCGTGTTTTACTGATGCGCTGACTGTTGAGGAATCGCTCCTTGCACTCGCGCTCTGCTCGGTAGCAGGCAGCTTCAAAGAGCTCTCGAAACTCTAAGCATCTCTCTCTGTCACCAGATGTACAGAGCTCCTTGGGGTTAATATTTTCACGTTTGAATGTGGGGAATCGCCAGCTCATTGCTATGCCTCTTGCCTATGCAGAGACACGAAAAAACTTACTCTCGACTTATTCGCAAAACTGAATTACTGCTAACTTATTTCAATGCTTCAACATCTCAATAGAAATGCAAGAATAGGTTTTGGTTGCATGATAATCAGCCATCTCTTGCAAGTGCAGGATAAGAAAGTACCGGGATATCTTGCAACGTATCCAGTTTTTGAAGGTCGGTGAAGTTCTCCGTATCGTGAGTTAATAAAGTACTACTCGATTCATGCTTTACTGCTAGAACGTGATATTTTCGCAACTTCTTTCGCAAACACGTGACGAAGCGCTTTGTTCACTACGTTACTTTTTGGTGAGCCAAGTTCACGTGCTTTCTTCTCGATAATCTGTTTCAGCACTTCATCGATATAGAATGCTACGGTTACTTTCGGCTCTGGCTTCGTCCACTCAATTTCCATGCGCTCTCCATACTACTTTCTATAAACATTGCAATATGCCACTATAAACAATTTTCCAGTCTGTCAAAGACTTCCGGTGTGAGATACGCCCATTGGATGCCAAGGAAGCGAAGCTCTATATCTTTCCAGCCATGACTCGTATCTGACCATTCGAGAGTGCCTTTCACTTTCGCCACGTTGTTGCGATTTACTGCAAAAAGTATGACTCGCGATTTCTCATTATATGAGTGCTCATCGGTGCGAAGTGTGAGGAGAATTGGCGTACTGTTTTGATGCGATAGCTCCTTTGATGGTGGAGCCTCGCTGAAAGCTTTCCATTCTAAGCCAAGCTCTGCTTCATGCTCGCTCTTATCTTTCGTTAGAGAGCCGTATAGAGCCTCTAATCGCCGCTTCTCGATATTAGTCATCCTCTCGGATTCTCCTCCTTCAATGCCAACTATCCTCCTTGATATTGTTATATACTTCAGCCATACGGATAGCTCGTAGAGAGTGCCTTCCTGTTTAGTGCGTATCTCAAAGCCATTCTGGAGCTTTAAACGCTCGATGTAGGTGTTGCCATAGAGCTGATCGCCTCGTAAGCGCTTGCCTTGAATCTTAGTGGGACCGTCTCTAGAGAGTAGCCAGAGCTCGCCTGTTTGCGGGTCAACAAGCGTTCCCCTTCGTGGTACTTTTAAAGCTTTTGCTTGTAGCTGATTAATCGGGATGAACTTCTCAATAGCAGGTACTTCAATACTCACAACTGCCACTCCTATACTAGCAAGTGTTTACAACTAGTATAGGGTAACTAAATCAGGTAGGTGAGTCAATAAGGAAGCTAATAATTAATTTATAGAGAGTAGTTTGGAAGCTCTGCTTCTATCCAGTCAGGGAAGGAAATATATGCGTACGCTTCCACGTTCTTAGGGAAGTGCACTGGAGCTTTTAGAAACTCGTTTATAAAGCCCACTCTAGCAACGCCTTCTTCGTCTCTCCGTACGAAGATAATCTGCCCTGAAGGAACTGGCTTTCCGTCTGGTTTTTTCCACTGCAATCCGCACCGCTCGCGCATCCAC
>Ga0190271_10000122_pt1 | contig 41036 bp, 33 predicted proteins | sample Popmic356T_FD_133747 | JGI IMG/M metagenome (GOLD analysis project Ga0190271, IMG submission 133747) | Populus adjacent soil microbial communities from riparian zone of Weber River, Utah, USA - 356 T | ecosystem: Environmental > Terrestrial > Soil > Riparian zone | place: USA: Utah | collected...
AAATCAGGTGTTTATTTAACCAGTTTTCACTCAATGCATATTCTGAAGTTGAAAGTGTAATGGCCAGATCGGCAATATCCCTATCCTCATGTTTAACAAAGTGGTTCGACGTGGGCAATCTGCCGTTGTCGATTTCTGATTTATAATAATCGATAATTCTTTTACAAAGTGGATCATCAAATTCAACATCGCTCAGGTTCTGCATGATGAAGGAGCCAATGTACATGTCGTCAATTTTATCCCAGTTTACAAATTCGTGGCCAAAAGCCAGTAATAAACGGACAATTTCCTTTTCCTGATGCTCATTATCCTCTATAGGTTGCTCATGGCCCATAGGGCCTGCGCTGTCATCCCATAAATCATCTGGCGGACCAAGCGGCTCCGGTGCACCCGAAGAATATTGCTTTGGACTTGAAGAAGGCGTTGCACGCTGGTTGTTATCAAAACTTTTCTTAAGCTTGGACGAACGCATTTTATTTAATTCGCTCAGTAAGATATGCTCATCAATTTCGAGCAAACTGCTACACTCACGGATAAAAACAGAAGCTTTGATAGGATCTGGAATTTTGGCAATACTTTCTACAATATCGCGGATAATGCCAGCTCTTTTGATCGGATCGTTGCCCGCATCTTTAAGCAGCACATTCGCCTTATATAAAATAAAATCTTTCCTATTCTCCTCAAGATAGGTTTTAAATGCCCCGGCTCCCACATGATGCATATACGAATCAGGATCATGGCCATCGGGAAAAGAAACGATTTTAACGTTCAGTCCTTCTTCCAAAATCATATCCAGACCACGGAGTGAAGCTTTAATCCCCGCAGCATCGCCATCAAACAAAATGGTAATGTTCTGGGTAAATCGTCCGATCAGTTTAATCTGCTCTACCGTTAACGAAGTACCTGATGAGGCCACTACGTTTTCTATTCCGGCCTGATGAACAGAAAGTACATCCGCATAACCTTCGGCCAGGTAACAGTTATCTAAATCGCGGATGGCTTTTTTAGCATGGAATAAGCCATAAAGCACGTTCGACTTGTGGTAAATTTCGCTTTCAGGCGAGTTTACATATTTTGGAACGTTTTTATCCGTTTTTAGCGTTCTGCCTCCAAAGCCTATAATTCGGCCAGTAAAATTGTGGATCGGAAACATTACCCGACCGCGAAAGCGATCGTAAATTTTACCATTATCGTTTTTAATGGATAATCCGGTAGCTTCTAAAAACTCTAATTTATGACCTGCATTGGTTGCGCTTTGCGTCATTGCATCCCACACATCAGGAGAATAACCAACCTCGAATTTTTTTAGGATATCTTCTCTAAAACCACGCTCTTTAAAATAGCTCAGACCTATGCCCCTGCCCTCATCTGTTTCCCAAAGCTGTTTTACGAAAAACGCAGCGGCATACTGCGAAACTACATAAAGGCTTTCTTTAGCGCTTTGTGCTTCGGCATCCTGCGGGCTTAATTCGGCTTCCTCAACTTCTATATTGTACTTATTGGCTAAAAATTTAAGCGCTTCGGGATATGAATATTTTTCATGATCCATAATAAAGCGCACCGAATCGCCCCCTTTACCACAACCAAAACATTTGTAAATGCCTTTAGTCACAGATACGTGAAAGGAAGGTGTTTTTTCGCCATGGAAAGGGCAATTACCAATTAAACTGGTTCCGCGTTTTTTTAAGTGCACAAAATCCCCAACTACCTCCTCAATGCGGGCGGTATCCATTATCTTATCTATCGTTTCGCGGTTTATCATAACCCCAAACCCCTTAAGGGGCTTTTACCTTTCTTTTAATGTAAAATAAATTTTCTTCGGTTCGCAATGACGAATCGGCTTGTTTAACCACAAAGATAACAGAGAAAAAACACAAAGAACACAGAGAAAAATTTCTTTGTGTTCTTTGCGAAATACTTTGCCCACTTTGCGGTTTAAAAACCTATTATTTAACCAAAGGCAATAACTGATCAGCCACCAATTTATTACCGGTTTCGTTCAAGTGTACTCTATCAACGGTTAAAATGCCTTTTTCTTTATCTTCCGGATTATTTTTTGCTTCGTATTCTGTGAAAATCTTTCTTAAATCGCATACCGGAAGATTGTTTTTTGCAGCCAGTATTCTAATTCCTTCAGCATATTTATTCAAATCGGCATCTAACTCATTGGTACCATCTTTTTTCTCGCCAACAACTGATGGGGTAACCAATACCACTTTGCTGCCTACACTTTGGATTTTATTGATCAAAGCCTGATAGAACTTTAAATATTTATCATAATCGGTTCCGGTATGAGAAGATTGTTTATGCCACACATCATTAATACCTACATAAATTACTACTAAATTGGGTTTCTTGTTCAAAACATCATCTTCTAAACGCAGATAAAGATCATAAACCTTATTGCCGCCTATACCAGCGCCAATTACGTCGTATTTTGTAGAATCGAGTGATTTTTTGATCAGGGTTACATATCCGTTTTTAGAAACACCCTGTTGGGTAATCGAATCGCCGAAAAAGATAATTCGTTTTGGTTTAAATGTCATTGAGGTTAATGCAATTAAGCAAAAGCTTAGTAAAATACTCGTTTTTATTACTGTTTTCATCGTATATAATTGGTTAGGTTATTTTTTATCGGTCTTTTTAAAATCCAGATCCTGAAAATCGAAACTGAAATCGGTTAATGGAGAAATGGCCTCAATTTTAAAACCATCGGCCAGGGCATTGTTATCTAAACTGAAATTAACAAAGGCATCAGCATCCAAACTTCTGTCGTACCATTTTACAATAAATGTATTTCCCTTATAGTAAGTCATATCACCTCTCAGTTTTGGTGCATTTTTAGCCTGAAAATGCATTTTACCTTTTACTTCACTGATGGTTACTTCGCCAAACCACGAATCGCGGAAAGTGCCATAGTAATTTTTAGCATCAGGTTTCGAAGTCGATAATTTTTGTTGAGCAGCAATATCACTCCAAACTTTGGCGACCATATCATCTGCTTGTCTTTCGTTTCTTAATCTATTATCGTTGTAGGTTTTAATCCTATCCTGACCTTTAATTCCTAAATAACCATCTTTGATCGAATTGGTTATTGCATTAAATGCAGCACCAGACTGCTGATTTGTTAACACAATGATCCCGAGTTTCAGTTCAGGAAGAATGGTTACCTGCGTTACAATTCCTGATAAACCACCTGTATGTGTTGCCTGAAAATTACCGTTAACATTACTCAAAAACCAGCCTAAACCATAGCTACTAAAAGCTGCCGGATTACCGCCTGCAATTATGGTTTGCGGGGTCCAGAGTTCTCTTGCCACTACAGGGCTGAATAACTTTTTATCCAGGGTTTCTCCATATTTACCACCGTTGATCATTGCCATTACCCATTTACTCATATCGGTAACGTTTGAGTAAATTCCTCCTGCTGCATTAGCGATTTCACCAAAGCTTAAGCCAACGGGAAGCAGTTTACCTTCGTAAGGTGCATGTCCATCAATTACGTTCGATTTATCTTTCAAACGGTACCATGAAGCAGCAGTTTTAGTCATGCCTAATGGTTTAATGATTCTTCCTTCGATAAAATCTTCATAAGTAGCTCCCGAAATCCTTGCTATCACTTCTCCTGCAACAATGTACATCAGGTTATCGTAATCATATTTAGTACGGAAAGAGGAAACAGGTTTTAGATAACGAAGATTATGAATCAGTTGCTTTTTATCTACCGTTGATGAATCAGGCCAGATCATTAAATCGCCTGCACCCAAACCTAAACCGCTGCGGTGTGTAAGCAGATCGCGGATTGTAAATTCACTGGTGACATAGGCATCGTACATTTTAAACTCCGGAATTACATCGGTCACTTTTGTATCCCAGGTAATTTTCTTTTCATCAACCAGCATACCTAAAGCTGCCGCGGTGAAAGCTTTTGTGTTTGATGCAACGCCAAAAAGGGTATTTTCATCAACCTTTTTATTGGTTTTGATTGAACTAACGCCGTAACCTTTTAAATGAATAATTTTACCATCTTTGATTACAGAAACCGCAATTCCGGGAACATTAAAGGTATTTAACGTTTTTTCGACCACGCTATCGATCTGTTTTGAAGAAAGCACCTGTGCCTGCACGTGGATACCCAAAAACAGCAATAAAGCAATGGATATTTTGAATTTTACAGAAGAAAAAAGTTGCATATTAATCGGTTTAAATAATCGTTTAAAGATAATAAATCTTTTAGGCGATAGTTGAATCCTTATTTGCCCTTTTCGAGTTTATAATCTTTATGTACAATTAAAAAACTTGCTCTTTCTTCTTTTTTAAAAGGGTAATCCCAGTTACCCTGATAGGTTATTTTGGTTGGTAATTTATCCTCTCCGAAATAACCCATTTCTATATTCATCTGCACATCAAAATCAAACAGCATGTTGCTGTATTTCATGTCGACATAACGGCCAAGAATATTAAAATTGCGTTTATCAAAAATGGTAACCAATTCTTTAATCATAATTCCATCTTTTGTCCAGCTGCTCAAATCAGGCTTAACTGAAACCTTGAAGCGATACACTGGTATAGAATCAAGATAAGTACCACTGGTAAAGCCATAATCGTAATACTGCCGCATATTGGCCGAAAATATCTCAGTTTTACTGCCGATAAAAGGCACTTTTACCGGACGACCAGGATTAAAGATTAGTGTTTTAAGTTTGTCTTTATAACTTTCATTTGTTCCACCTTTTCCATCAGGCTTGGGTGCATTGGGTACAAAATCAGTATTATAAGCATTCATAAAAATGTAATCGAACATTTCTACGGTATATAACTGGTATTTTCCGTTTTTCTTGTAAATTTTTCCGGTATCCTGTTTTACCAGGTATTCCATTTTATATGGTCCGTTATTGTTGTGACGGATTTTACGGTATATTTTCCCATCAACCTTGTTCTTTTTATCGTAACTGTAAATCCTGTTTTCGGCAATAAAAGTATAACGTTTCATATCCCTAAACGACTGATAAAAGGAAGTATCATACATCACCTTTCTGATAAATGTTTCTACATTCAACTTTTCGGCCTTAATATTTACAGCCGAATCGAGTACAATGGTTTTAATGGTATCCGGATTAAAACGGTTGATTTCCTGAGCAAAACCTTTATAAAAGAGCGGGATTAACAGTAAAAACAGAAAGACTTTTTTCATGCAAGTAAGGTATGTAAAATGGAAAATGTGAGATGGAAAATGTAAAACGGATGCTTGAAGATAGATGATGGAACTTGAACTCCTCCATCATCCATCTTACTTATTTACATTTTCCATCCTAATTCCCTAGTTGTTTTAAAGCTATATAAGCCATCAATCCGGTTGATATTTTCAAGGCATCTTCATCCACATCAAACTTTGGTGTATGCACTGAATATTGTGTATCTTTTGCTGCATTCCCAGTACCTAAACGATAAAAACAGGCATCTGTTACCTGCGAGTAGAAAGAAAAATCTTCGGCAGCCATCCAGATATCTAAATCGACTACATTTTCTTTACCCAAAAATTCTTCAGCAAAGGTTCTTGCATTTGCTGTTAGTTTTTCTTCATTGATTAAAAATGGATATCCTCTGTGAATATCAAAATCGCAGCTTCCGCCCATGCTTTCGGCAATGCCTTCGGCCATTTTTTTCATGCGTTTGTGCGCTTCGTCTCTCCAGTTTTCATCCAGGGTCCTGAAAGTTCCTTCGATTTTAACCTCATTCGGAATAATGTTGGTTGCACCGTTGGCAATTACTTTACCAAAAGATAAAACGGATGGAATACGTGGGTCGGCATTGCGGCTCACCACCTGTTGCAAAGCAATAATGATATGTGAAGCGATTACAACCGGATCAATATTTTGGTGTGGTTGTGCGCCATGGCCGCCTTTCCCGGTTACTGTAACATAAAGTTCGTCTGTAGAAGCCATGTAAATACCCGAACGGAAACCCACTTTACCGGCATCAATTAATGGCATTACATGCTGACCAACAATATGATGTGGTTTTGGATTTTCGAGTACACCTTCTTTGATCATGATGCTTGCTCCACCTGGCAAAAGTTCTTCTGCGGGCTGAAAAATCAGTTTGATGGTTCCACCGAAATCATCTTTCAACTGGTTTAAAATATATGCTGTTCCCAAAAGTGAAGAAGTGTGCACATCATGTCCGCAGGCATGCATTACGCCATAGTTTTTAGAACGGTAAGGCTTGTCGTTTGTCTCATGGATAGGTAATGCATCCATATCTGCACGTAAGGCAATAACTTTATCAGATGGCTGATTACCTGTAATTAAACCTACTACACCGGTATTGGCGCAGTCGGTATATTCAATTCCCCATTTCTTTAATTTATCCTTAATGAACAATGAAGTTTCAAATTCTTTAAAAGATAATTCGGGATTGGCATGAATATGTTGACGATAACCTACTACATCGTTAAAAATGTGAGCGGCCAGTTCCTGTACTTTATTTTTGATCATTGGTTGTTGTGGTATCTAAAGTTGGTGCATTTATTTTTTCCCTAAAAATAAACAGTGTAGGGAAAGTTGGTCTGAGTTCATTGATAAGGCGCTGTGCCTCTAAACGACTTCTGAAATCGCCCACACGAACGTAATAGTTAGGCTCTTTATAAGTGAGGTAAGTATTTAACTGAGGATATAGTCCTTTAAAACGTGCCTGCTGATTAAAAACTTCACGTCGGTCTGATCCATAAAAAATCTGTACACGGTAACCATAGCCAGAAACAATCGGTTTACCAGGCTTTACCTCACCTGAAGTTTTATAAACCTGCAACCGTTTGGCAATTAAACTATCAATTAAAGGATCTTTTATAACGGTTACCTCTCCCTTTTGCGCAAAAGCATTGGTAAAAAGAAACAAACAGCATATAAAAGGTAGTATTGTTTTCATGTTTAAAAACCCCAGCATTTAGTGAATAGACGATTAAAATATCATCTCATTTCTTCTTAACAACAAGAATGCCGAAATCGTTGCAAAAATCGGCATTCTTTATGGGTTAAGCAAATAGTTATTATTTGGGTGTTTTTTCGGTTCGTCATTTCGAGCGAAACGTAGTGAAGTAGAGAAATCTTTTAATAGTTAGAGTCTGTTTAAAAATTAAATAATATTTATTCCGCATGTCAGTCTGAGCTTAGTAGAAGAGCATTTCAACGCATTAATAAAGCAATCGACTACGCTACCATAGACAGAATCCATTAGCACGGCCGTCATTCCCGCGCAGGCGGGAATCTTAAAGCACTTGCATTACGATTATTCATAAGTTTCCCTTGTTTCAAAGGCATTCATGAGCACTCCGTGGTTCCCAATCGAGTTGGGAATGACGATCTCGCGCAGCCTACCATTTGCCAAAAAGATCTGTCTTTAATATTGATTTTATGAAAAAATTATCCCTTAGTGTGACAGCAAAAGGCCATTTATATTTGTTATAAAAATTTAAACAGGCTCTTAATGTTAATTTAAAGATTTCTCCATTCCGCTGCCGATGAAAAATCGGCGTGCTTCAGTCGAAAGGACGATCAACTATATGATGATTACAATAAAAAAACCCAGATTCTTTTTCGGAACCTGGGTTTTTAGCATTATTCAAGTAAGTTATGATTAATTCGACTTTTTAGGTTCCAAAATAAATTCATAAACTTTTGGATCATATTTCATCATTGCACCTGTAGCGGCATCAATAATAAACCCCGGAATAAACAAGAAATTCACTACAGATACTGCATTAAATGCGGTTTGGGGCTGAAATGTTTTGGTTTCGTAACCATCAAGTTTCAACGAGATGGTTTGTCCGGTAAATCCTTTTTTTAAGGATATAGCCATAGGTGTTACCCCTGCTTTAACCCCATCTACTTCGATAGTAGCGGCTGGAGGATTAGAATTGATTTGAACGGTTTGTTTCGTACCCGTAAAAACCGTGGCGCAGCTCGATAGCAGCAATGTCGCTGAAAGAGCGGCAATGTTAAAAATTCTTTTCATTTTGTGTGTGTTTGTGTGTGTTTCCTACTCTTATGGCTTTTCAGTTACGCCCCGTTTTTTCTGGTTTCCAGACTCCATTTTTAAGTTGATTAGTCAGTAAGAAATTGCCTACCAATTTCAAATTAACCGTTCCTAAATATAAGGGTTAATTTGAGAATTAAAAATTTAGTTAAAAAAAAAGCCCCGACTTTTTTGTCGGGGCTTGGTATGCTATATATTTTCTAATTATAAATTCGCGCCGTGGCAGTTTTTGTATTTTTTACCGCTACCGCAAGGGCAAGGTTCGTTTCTGCCAACTGTTGCTTCCTTACGGATTGGCTGTTGTGGAACAGCTTCACGTGTATCGCCAAATTCGATACCTGGTTCTTCTCTACCAAATTCTTGTTTAGTTGTCTGCAACTTCGGTTGTTTTACCGGAGCTGGTGCCTCTCTAACCTGGTCTGGTTCTTGCTGAACCGGGATACCGCCTTTATATAAGAAACTTACTACCTCTTTATTAACCGCATTAAGCATGTTTTTAAATAAGTTGAAAGCTTCCATTTTATAAATTACCAATGGATCCTTTTGCTCATAAACTGCATTTTGCACCGATTGTTTCAAATCGTCCATTTCGCGTAAATGCTCTTTCCAGCTATCATCGATCAAGGCTAAAACAATGGTTTTTTCGAATGAACGAACGACCTCTTTTCCTTTATTGTCGATAGCTTTCTTCAAATCAACCGCTACCTGGATACCACGGATCCCATCTGTAAACGGCACCACAATCTGTTCAATATGCTCTCCGCGCTCTTCGTACACCTGGGTTAATACCGGTAACGATTGTTGAATAATGGCTTCTGATTTACGTGCATAAAATGCTTCTGCTTCTTCAAATAACTTTTCAGTTAACTGAGGGATATTGGTTGAAGAGAATTCTTTTTCGGTAATTTCCGTATCTAAAGAGAAGTTTTTAATTACTTCCAGTTTGAAACCATCATAATTTGCTTCTTGTTTATATTCGCTTACAATATCTTCAGCAACATCGAAAACCATATTGTTCATATCCACATCTAAACGTTCGCCAAATAAAGCATTTTTACGTTTAGCATAAATTACGGTACGTTGTGAGTTCATCACATCATCGTACTCCAATAAACGTTTACGGATACCAAAGTTGTTTTCTTCTACTTTTTTCTGCGCACGCTCGATAGATTTGGTAATCATAGAGTGTTGAATCACCTCGCCATCTTCGATACCCATGCGCACCATGATACCAGAAATACGCTCTGAACCAAATAAACGCATTAAGTTATCTTCTAATGAAACGAAGAACTGAGATGAACCCGGATCACCCTGACGACCTGCACGACCACGTAACTGCCTGTCTACACGACGGGATTCGTGACGCTCAGTACCTACAATAGCTAAACCGCCTGCTTCTTTAACACCTGCACCTAATTTAATATCGGTACCACGACCAGCCATGTTGGTTGCTATGGTTACTGTTCCTGCCTGACCAGCTTCGGCAACGATATCAGCCTCTTTCTGGTGCATTTTCGCATTTAATACATTGTGTTTAATTCCGCGGAGTTTAAGCATACGGCTTAATAACTCTGAAATTTCTACAGAAGTGGTACCCACCAATACCGGACGACCTGCTTTTGGCTCTAGTTGCCCTGTTTCAGGGTTAACCGCTGGGATTAACGCACCTTTAGCATCCAATTTAGGTACAGCTCTACCTGTTTGATCGTATTTAACAACCGGCTTGCCATCTTTCTGTTTTACATTACCCTCTTTATCGGTTTCATATTCAGTCTCGTAATGAGAATAAGGGAAAACCAGGTATTGTATCTCTTCAGCAACGGCATTATATTTTTCGCGAACAGTACGGTAAACGTAATCCTGCTCATCAATCCTGGAAATATTTCTGTTGGTCGGGATTTCTACCACATCCAATTTATAGATCGACCAAAACTCACCAGCTTCCGTTGTTGCAGTACCCGTCATACCGCAAAGTTTGTGGTACATACGGAAATAGTTCTGTAAGGTTACGGTTGCATAAGTTTGAGTTGCATCTTCAACCTTTACATTTTCTTTAGCCTCAATTGCCTGGTGTAAACCATCAGAGTAACGGCGACCATCCATAATACGGCCAGTCTGCTCATCAACAATTTTGATTTTTCCTTCGTCAATGATATACTCTACATCAATCTCAAATAAGGTATAAGCTTTTAATAACTGGTTTACCGAGTGGATACGTTCTGCTTTTACCGAATAATCGCGCATTAAGGCATCTTTTTGAACTACTTTTTCTTCTAAAGGCAGATCAGATTTTTCTAATTCGGCAACTTCAGTACCTACATCAGGCAACACAAAGAAATGTGGATCTTCACCCGATTGCGTAATCAGTTCAATACCTTTTTCAGTTAATTCAACCTGGTTGTTTTTCTCATCAATATAGAAATACAATTCAGAATCTACCTTAGGCATATTCTTAGATTGATCTGCCATGTAGTGGTTTTCTGTTTTTAATAACAAACCACGAACACCACTTTCACTTAAAAACTTAATTAAAGCTTTATTTTTTGGCAAACCGCGGTATGCACGCAATAAGGCTAAACCACCTTCGCCTTCTTCAGTTCCGCTGTTACCTGCGTTGATTAATTTCTTAGCTTCGTTTAATGCCTGGGTTACATAAGCTTTTTGTGCATTAACCAAACGCTCAATGCGTGGTTTTAACTCATAAAACTCATGTTCATCACCACGTGGAATCGGACCAGAAATAATTAAAGGGGTACGGGCATCATCAATTAAAACTGAATCGACCTCATCTACCATGGCAAAATGCAGCTTGCGCTGTACCAATTGATCTGGTGTTTGCGACATATTGTCACGCAGGTAATCAAAACCGAACTCGTTATTGGTGCCGTAAGTAATATCCGCGGCATAAGCCTTTCTTCTTTCTTCAGAGTTTGGCTCATGTTTATCAATACAATCAACACTTAATCCGTGGAATTCGAATAATGGACCATTCCACTCACTATCACGACGGGCCAGGTAATCATTCACCGTTACAATGTGTACACCTTGTCCGGCTAATGCATTTAAATAAGCTGGCAATGTACTTACCAGGGTTTTACCTTCACCAGTAGCCATTTCGGCAATTTTACCACTGTGTAATACAATACCACCAATCAACTGTACATCATAATGTACCATGTTCCAGGCTACTTCCGTTCCGGCAGCATCCCATTTATTTGCCCATTGGGCTTTATCGCCAACAATTTTAACATTGTTTTTTCTTGCAGCATAATCTCTGTCAAACTGGGTAGCAGTAACCTCTAAATAATCGTTTTCGCTTAAACGGCGTGAAGTTTCTTTAATTACAGCAAAAGCTTCTGGAAGGATTTCCAAAAGTACTTTTTCCAATTCTGTATCGCGGTCTTTACCTAAGGCATCAACCTGATCGTAAATAGCTGTTTTTTCGTGAAGATCTAAACTTTCACTTTCTGCATCAGCTTTTAAAGCTGCAATTTTTCCATCGATCTCGGTTAAGAAATCAGAAATTCTTTCTTTAAATTCTATTGTTTTACCACGTAACTCATCGTTACTTAATGCAGACAGCTTACTGTATTGCTCGTTAATTTTGATAACCAATGGCTGAATAGCCTTTATATCTCTTTCTGATTTACTTCCGAAAATCTTCGCTAAAAATCCTAACATTATATTTTAAATCGTATTTATTATTAAAAAATGGTGTGTTTCAACAACCAAGCCATTGTCTTTCTTAAGTCAGTTTGGCAGTTATTGATATAAATGGGGGCTTAAATCTTGTAAAAAGATTTTTTTGAGGAAAAGATAACTAGGGACTGTTATTCTTTGGTTTCTTCCTGATTGTTAAATCAGCAATTACCTGATTTACGCTAACATATTTTGCAACTTTTACCGGAGCCTGCGTTCCAATTAAAGCAAGCCTGGTATAGGATAATAAATAAGGGTTACGGTCTTCGTTTAGTTGAACCGAGCTTTTACCTGTAGCGTTTACGCTGATATTATGCTCATTACAATACTCATTTAATATCCTTAGCCCTTCAACGCGTTCGGCTTTCGCCAAATGTGTTAAGCTAAAAAATACAAGTGATATGGTAACGAGGTGTTTCATTAATAGCGGCAAAGCTAGTTTTAATCTTTTATAAAAAGAAATTACAGCTTAGCAAAAAGTGTACCTCAATCTTTCTGTCATTCTGAACGAAGTTAAATTTAATTTACTGGGTAGATTCTGAAACAAGTTAAGAATAACGGATCGCATACGAAAGACTCTCCTCCATCACCCATCCTACATCTTCCCTCTTCCATTATTTAAAAACTACTTCAGTGGCGCCATAACCAAATTTTTCTTTCCTCGCATCCATATAAGTTTTTACATGTGGGTTTTTGCTGATCAGTTTATGGATTTTATCTCTTAAGGTACCGTTGCCTGAACCGTGAATGAAGACAATTTTATCAAAATGATGTACAACCGCAGCATCCATCGACGTTTGAAAATGATTGATCTGGATCTGCAACATTTCGTCAGCTTCTAAAAAATGATGATCGTCCCTCAATTTTTCGATATGTAGATCGATTTCTTTTTGAGGGGCTTCAACTGTTTTTTTCTCTTCCGATGATCTGAAAAAACTTTCCTTTAATTTCTGTGGATCGATAGTTACCGGAGCAAGATCATCCAAACGGATGAACCAACCTTTATTCCTCAATTGAGGCAACTCCTTTTGTTCGATACTAAAATCCTTTGCCCTAAACTTCTTACGGATCACCAACGGATCAATGGGTTTAACATCGGCTTTACTGAATACCAAAACCTGAAAGTTAAATTCCGGCCAAAGATCAAGATCAGCCAATGATGCAGAATAAACTAAAGTGGAGCCATAAGATGCGATGACTCCATGAAAAGCCCCTGCGTATTTTTCTTTACGTTCGGTGGTTAGGCTGACCAATAAAATATTCGACGAATGGTTTTGCAGGTGGAAATGCACCACATTACCAGCCTTATCATCGGTAGCAACGGCAACATAAATGCCATTTTCGATTTTACTAACGCTTGGGATATTCACCTGGATGGGTTTTGGCGCATCCAACTCTTCGGCTACCACACCATGACCATGTACAGAAGTTAAATTACTTACCGCAACAGGAATCTCAAAACCATCTTCATCGGTAACACCCAAAGTTTGGCTATCGATAATCTTTGTTACATAACCTTCACGTTTTTCATCAACAAAACGCACAAAATCTCCCAGTTTAAATTTCATTTCTATTATTTTTTAACCACAAAGGCACAAAGTACACAAAGATTTTAAGCAGTTTGTATTAAAATGCCGTGCATGAAGCTATTTACTCATTTGGTCATTTAGCTTTTTGGCAGGGGTTTTCAATCTAATTCATAGATTCAATCATGAGATGTACTATCACACATCATATCTTCGGACTCCAGACTGTCGACTTCTAACTCAATTAATGTCGCGTATCGTTACCATGATAAATACTCAGGTAACTTTCATATCTCGAAACCGCAATTCCACCTTCATTTACGGCTTCAATAACAGCACAGCCCGGTTCGTTAACATGTTTGCAGTTATTAAAGCGACAATCGTGAGAAGTTTTAAAAATTTCCCTAAAAAAATGCCCTAGTTCTTCCTTCTCAATATCAATCACACCCAGTTCTCTGATACCCGGCGAATCTACAATAAAACCTCCCTGCGGCAGTTCGAACATTTCGGCAAAAGTAGTGGTATGTTGGCCCTTATCGCTCCAGTCTGAAACTTCCCCTGTTCTTAAATCGCGATCGGGCATTAAAGCATTGATCAGACTTGATTTTCCCACTCCTGAGTGACCAGATATCAGGGTAATTTTATCAGTAATCAATTCCTGGATAACCGGAATGTTAATGCCTTTTAAAGCTGAAACTTCGTAGCAGGCATAACCTATATTTTCGTAGATATCTTTAAACTCCTGAAGAATTTCTAATCCTTCTTTACTAAACAGATCGAGTTTATTAAATACCAATACAGCTGGAACATCATAAGCTTCAGCAGTAACTAAAAAACGGTCGATAAAACCTAAAGAAGTACGGGGTGAAGCGAGTGTAACCACCAGCATGGCCATATCCAGATTAGCGGCCAGTATTTGCGCCTGTTTGCTCAGGTTGATCGATTTGCGGATGATGTAGTTTTTACGCGGTAGCATTTCGTTAATCAAACCCTGATTGCTATCCCGTTCCAGATCAAATTTCACCCTATCGCCAACCGCAATCGGGTTGGTGGTTTTAAGCCCTTTAATCCTGAATTTTCCTACAATCCGGCAATCATAGCGTTCACCATTATCGGCCAAAACACTATACCAGCTCCCTGTAGATTTAATAACTAATCCCTGCATATTTGCGGTAAAGGTATGAATATGATTTCATTGGTAGAAGTGCCCTTGCCGCATAAAAGTTTACGTACAGGCAAAAAGAATAAGGACTTTTAACTATATTCTTTGTTATCTACCAAATATCTTACATAAATACAACGCTTTAAAAGGCAAAAAACCTAAATTTGCGACAACAAAAATCAAAAATATAATGAGTTTCAGAATAGAACACGATACCATGGGCGAGGTGCAGGTACCAGCCGACAAATACTGGGGTGCACAAACCGAACGCTCACGCAATAACTTCAAAATCGGTCCGGAAGGTTCGATGCCAAAAGAAATTATCCATGCTTTTGGATACCTGAAAAAAGCAGCAGCGCTTGCCAATACCGAACTGGGTGTATTATCTGCAGAAAAAGCCGATTTAATTGCTAAAGCCTGTGATGAGATTATTGCTGGTCAATTGGATGATCAGTTTCCTTTGGTAATCTGGCAAACGGGTTCGGGTACTCAAAGTAATATGAATGGCAACGAGGTGATTGCAAACCGTGCTCACGTAATTAATGGCGGTTCATTAGCTGACGATAAAAAAGTACTTCACCCTAATGATGATGTAAATAAATCACAATCATCAAACGATACTTACCCAACTGCAATGCACATTGCAGCCTATAAACTTACAGTAGAAAATACCATTCCAGGTTTAGAGAAATTAAGAAATACTCTAGCCAAAAAAGTAGAAGAATTCAGTACGATAGTTAAAACCGGCCGCACACACTTTATGGATGCGACCCCACTTACTTTAGGACAGGAATTTTCTGGTTATGTACAACAGATTGATAACAGCATCCGGGCAATTAAAAATGCTTTGGTTATGGTTGCTGAGTTGGCTTTGGGCGGAACTGCTGTTGGTACAGGCTTAAATACGCCAAAAGGATACGATGTTTTAGTGGCTAAAAAGATTGCAGATTTAACTGGTTTACCTTTTGTTACGGCTCCGAATAAATTTGAAGCGCTGGCTGCACACGATGCCATGGTAGAACTTTCTGGTGCATTAAAACGTACTGCAGTTGCTTTAATGAAGATAGCTAACGATGTGAGAATGTTAAGTTCTGGCCCTCGTTGTGGTATTGGCGAAATTGTAATTCCTGATAACGAACCGGGATCTTCTATTATGCCTGGTAAAGTTAACCCTACACAACCAGAAGCTTTAACAATGGTTTGTGCACAGGTAATCGGTAACGATGTTGCCGTATCAGTAGGTGGTATGAGTGGCCACTTCGAACTTAATGTATTTAAACCTTTAATTGCAGCCAATGTATTACAGTCGGCCCGCTTAATTGGCGATGCCTGCGTTTCTTTTACTGATAAATGTGTAGAAGGAATTACCGCTAATTTGCCAGAAATAGAGAAACATTTACAAAATTCTTTGATGTTGGTTACGGCTTTAAATCCACATGTAGGTTACGAAAATGCAGCTAAAATTGCGAAGAAAGCACATAAAGAAAATAAAACTTTAAAAGCAGCCGCTGTAGAGTTGGGCTTGCTGACCAACGAACAGTTTGATGAGTGGGTACGCCCGGAAGACATGGTTGGAAGTTTAAAATAAGTTGATTACATAACGGTCGTCATGCTGAATTTATTTCAGGATCTTTTCAGTACTCAAGATGCTGAAACGAGTTCAGCAGGACGTTCCGACTTTACAATACGGTTAATTAAAAAACACAGGTAATATGAACTCAATACTTTCTAACCTTTTAAGCTTGACATCCATCATTTCACCTTGTGTTGTATTTGGAACCTGCTGTTTTTTTTTAATGAAAAAATCTTCAGTTGAAGCCATTTTAATGACTATTGGATCGGGTATTGGTCTGTTCATTACTATATTTTATGCTTTTTTAATGCCTTTACTAATGGCCGCGCAAAATTTAGCTTATACAGAAGTTTCTAAATACTATTCTATTGTTGGTATTATCAGTTTTATAGCCAGCCTTTGTTTTGCAGCAGGTCTTTTAATTCTGGTTATCAATACTGTTAAAAAACAAGCAGTAGTCCACAATCAATTCCCTAAAAGCACCGATTATAACCATGAGTAAACCGCAATTAGGATTAAGGCTTTGTTATATTTTCCTTTTTACATTATCCATATTACATATAGCTTGTAGCCCGCGGCCTAATGTACAGGGCAAAGGCGAAGAGTTTATGCAAGGTGTTTGGAATGAAGATTCAGTCGCTTTTAGTAACAAATTAAGCAATTACACACAACACCATTTCAAGTTTACCTGCGATTCGGTTTATATTGATATGGTTACCCATAGCAAAGTAAATTTTTACGAAGATTCTTGCTATAACAATGGCATTTGGAAAGAGTATGCCAAAGGTGTTTATGTGGTTAAAGGTGATACGTTATTTATAGGCGCAACCTTTACACACGCTAATTATAAACAAAAAATATCGGGATGTTACCGCATCGGTCGCTACGAAAAAAACTTCCTCATTAACAAAAAAACTGCAGATACCTTAACTTTAGAAAGTTTGAGCGATCAGCGTGAAATTAAACTAACACTTAAAGAGAAAATTACCTGCATACCTAAAGAATTATAAAAATGATTTTAACATCAATTAAACAAAAATTAATCCTTGCTTTAGCTGTGGGGTTTTTAGCCTATTTACCTATTCGGGCAAATGCATGGGGTACCATCGGCCATCGTGTTGTTGGCGAAATTGCTGATAGTTACTTAAAGGCTAAAACACGCAAGGCTATTCAAAGTATTTTAGGTTATGAAACTTTGGCCATGAGCGCCAATTGGGGCGATTTCATTAAATCAGATTCTACTTATAACTATATGTACAACTGGCATTTTGTTAATCTTCCGGCAGGACTGAACAAAGATGGCGTTTACAACTTTTTAGAAACTGAAAAATCGCCTAACCTTTACAACAAAATTCCTGAGCTAATTGCTATACTAAAGAAAACAAGCAGCTCGGCAACTGAAAAAAAACTGGCTTTGCGCATGCTGGTTCACCTGGCAGGAGATTTATGCCAACCTATGCATGTTGCCCGTAAAGATGATTTGGGCGGTAACCGCGTTTCGGTATTGTGGTTCAATGAAAAATCCAATATCCACAGGGTTTGGGATGAACAGCTTATCGAATATCAACAGTTAAGTTATACAGAATATGCTAAGGCAATTAATCACCCTTCGGCTATTCAGTTAAGCAACTGGCAAAATACAAATCTTAGAGATTGTATTTATGAATCGTACGGTATCTGCAACAAAATTTACGCAAACACAAAACCAGATTCGAAATTAAGCTATCGTTATAATTTTGACTGGGTGGATACCCTTAATGAGCAGTTACTAAAAGGCGGCGTGCGTTTGGCTAAAATGTTAAACGATATCTACGGATAAGCCTTTCTGTTAAATATCAGATGCCCCAATGCTTCCAGGCTTGGGGCATTTTTTTTGCCAGTGTAGCATATCAACTATAAAATCCGTTTAATTAGACAAAACCAATTATAAACCATGAAAAAATTAATACTTATTTTAACTGTTTGTTTAGCGTTCGGCTGCAAAAAAGATCTCGACAAAACATTAACAAAAAAAGACTGGCGCATCGAATCGATTACGGTTAGCCCGGCAATGACCATTGGCAAAAAAACGAGTACCAACTATATGGAACTGATGGGTCCAAGCAGTTGTGTAAGTAATTCCATGATCTCTTTTTCATCGGAAGGAACTTACGTTTGGAGTTCAAATGGAGCACTTTGCGATCTGTTATCTGATACAAGCATTAAAACCTGGAGAAGAGATGGTGATCAGATTTTTTTATCTTATGCACCACAATCGCCATTAATATTAAGTGGAGATAAACTTACCCAAACCACTTCTACTCCACTACAAGAAGGAATTATTTATACATTTGTTTATGTATATAAATCCAGATAACATTGAAAATTTTAATGGTTTGCCTCGGTAACATCTGCCGTTCGCCATTGGCTGAAGGCATTATGCGACATCTGGCAGATGAACAAAACTTAAATTGGGAAATCGCTTCGGCAGGAACAGGCAATTGGCATATCGGCAAAGCACCTGACCATAGAAGTATTTCAGCAGCTCAGGCATTGGGTTACGATATCAGCAAACAACGGGCGCAACAATTTAACCACTTAATGTTTGCCAGGTATGATCTTATTTTGGTTATGGACCGGAATAATTTAGCTGACGTACAAAGTCTCGCTAAAACCGATGAGGAACGAAAAAAGGTTAAACTTTTCCTTGATAACGGCGAAGTTACAGACCCATATTGGGATAATACCCTGTTCAGCCCTGTTTGCAAGCAGGTTGAAGAAAGATGTAGGAAAATTATCAAACAACTTTCTTAAATTTAAGGCACATTATCCATCACTAACCAAGTTAAAGAAATGAAAAAGTACCTGTCCTTATGTTTATTAGTTGCAACAGTAATTTTATTCCAAAGCTATACCGTAGCAAAGAAATCGGCAAAAGTTTTAGTTTTCTCCAAAACAAAGGGCTTTAGGCACAACTCCATCGAAACCGGAAAAGAAGTAATCCAAAAATTAGGTACCGAACATCATTTTGAAGTGGATACTACCGAAAATGCCGATGTTTTTACAGAAGATAACCTTAAAAAATATGCCACTGTTATTTTCTTAAACACCACAGGCGATGTACTGGACAATAAACAACAGGTTGCTTTCGAAAGATATATCCAGGCTGGCGGAGGCTATGTGGGTATCCATGCAGCAACGGATACGGAGTACGATTGGCCATGGTATGGTAAATTGGTTGGCGCTTATTTTATAAGTCACCCCGCTGTTCAGGAAGCCAGATTTATCATTAAAGATAAAAAACACCCATCAACCAAATTCCTTACCGATTCGATATGGATGAGAAAAGATGAACTGTATAATTTTAAAGATATCAACCCGGATATTAAAGTACTGATTAATTTAGACGAGAAATCCTATACTGGTGGTAAAAATGGCGATTTCCATCCCTTTAGCTGGTACCACAATTTTGACGGTGGAAGAGCTTTCTACACCTGCATGGGCCATACTAAAGAAGGCTGGGCTGACGATAAGTTCCAGAACCATTTATGGGGAGGTATTGAATACGCAATAGGCGGGCAAAAGAAACTCGACTACAGTAAAGCCCATTCGAAATTCTAAAAATTAGGTTGCGCTTGCTGAAATAATTAATCGGCAAGCCCAATCTATCTTATAATAATAAAATGATATTTTATGACTTATTCTTTTTCAGGTTAACCAAATAAATATAATTCAGCATACAGAAAGAAGCCACAGCCCCGAAAGTATGCCATAAAAAATGCGTGCCGATACTCAATATATCCCATTTATCTGCAATTCGGAAAGTTAAAGCAAATATGAAAGCGATTAGGGAAAATCCTACCCATTTGCCATTTTTCCAGTCTGTTTTAATTAAGTACCCAAACACCGGAAATAAAACCAGCGCGGCCATAAAAGCATAATTAATATTGATAAAAATCTGAAAATCGCCATTGCTAAAGAGTCGCCGCACATAAAACTGAAAGAAAGCATAAACCGCTACAATTAAAACGGCAAAATACCATTTGGTTAGTTTGGAAAGAAAGTAGACACCGGCCGAAAGGCACAAAAGCATAATCGGCATCCAATCCATCATGATAAAGATTGGCCAGCGCCTTAAGCCGTGATAAGTGGTACCTCCAATCCCACCAATATAAAGCAGCACCAACGCAATACTTAAAAAAGTGTGTTGTTTAAAATTACCCCATAGCTTAATCGTCCAATACACAGCTATAGCCAGGAAAAAGCAACTTGTTAAGGTATTAAAAGGCTCTGGAAATAACTGATTCAGATTGGTTTCGGTGTACATTGTACCACCATCTGGAGGGTTCTGGGTAAAAGCGCTCATGAATAAATAACGTAAGGAGAAATTAAATGTTTCATGGATCTATGTAACGATCAAGATGTAAAAATAATTTCGTTTTTACACTTTCAAAAGGTTAAATATTGGTTAACGCTTACCTTAGCCATGGTAAATATTTGTACTTTAGTTTTAACTAAGCTATACAATTATGAAACCATTATTGATCCTTTTTTTACTCCTTTCAACTGCTATTTACGCCCAAACACCGCCTCAACCTTATGGTGCATTGCCTTCAAAAAGGCAGTTGGCCTGGCATGACATAGAAGTTTATGGCTTAATCCATTTTACACCAACTACTTTCGAAAATAAAGAATGGGGATACGGTGATGCTGACCCTAAAACATTTAACCCGACAGATTTTAATGCCGACCAGATTATTAAAGCCGCTAAAGCAGGTGGATTGAAAGGGATTATTTTAGTAGCCAAACACCATGATGGCTTTGCCTTATGGCCAACTAAAACTACAGAATACAATATCAGTAAAAGCCCGTTCAGAAAGGGAAAAGGAAATTTAGTTAAAGAAGTAGAACAGGCGGTACGCAAAAACGGTTTAAAGTTTGGAGTTTATTGCTCGCCATGGGACAGAAATAATGCAAGCTATGGGACAGATAAATACCTAGCTGTTTATCAGGCACAGTTAAAAGAGCTTTACAGCAATTTTGGGGAACTTTTTATGAGCTGGCACGATGGTGCTAACGGTGGCGATGGCTATTATGGTGGAGCAAAAGAAAAACGCTCGATAGATAACACAACTTATTACGACTGGAATAACACCTGGGCAATTACACGCAAAATGCAGCCCATGGCCAATATTTTTAGCGATATTGGTTTAGATATCCGCTGGGTAGGCAATGAAGATGGACATGCGGCACCAACTTCCTGGGCAACCTTTACACCAATGGCACCTGATGGAAAAAGCGTAGCAGTGCCCGGGCAAGCCAATTATCCGCAAAGCCCCGAAGGAATTAGAAATGGCAAATTCTGGATGCCGGCAGAATGCGATGTTCCTTTAAGGAAAGGGTGGTTTTATCATGCTAATGAAAAGCCAAAAACCCCGGAAACGTTATTCGATCTGTATTTAAAAAGTGTTGGCCGTGGGGCAGGTTTAGATCTGGGTTTAGCACCAGATACCCGTGGACAACTTCATGATGATGATGTAACTGCTTTGAAAACTTTTGGCGACATGGTTAAACATACTTTCGAGAATAACCTGGCGAAAAATGCATCGATTAAAGCGAGCAATAGCAGAGGCAAAAAGTATGATGTTGCCAAGCTGCTTGATGGTAAAAAAGCGAGCTACTGGGCCACGCAGGACGAGATCCATCAGGCAAGTTTAGAATTGGATTTGAAAACTGCTAAAACCTTTGATATTATCAGCCTGCAAGAGTACATTCCCTTAGGTCAGCGAATAGAGGCTTATACTATTGAAATATTTGAAAATAATGCCTGGAAAAACATTTATAATGGCACAAGCATTGGCGCGAAACGCCTGATTAAATTGGATAGCCCTGTTACTACCAATAAAGTAAAAATAAACATTATTAAATCGCCTGTTTGCATTACTTTAAGCGAGATTGGGCTATACAGAAAATCAGCTTAGCGTTACCATTTATACTCACTAGAACCTGCTTCGCCCCGAATAATATTAACTTCATTCGTAAGCTGTTCTATTTCATAACGGTATTTCGATGATTCTTCGAGATATTCTTTACGTAAAAGCGAAGAGATTTTGATGGCCAGATTGGTTATTTTACCATCAAAACCTCTTCGGTAGCTTTCTTTTTCTTCTAATTTGAGTTTATTCATTTCGGCAACAATCTGTTTATTTTTCTGCCAAAGCCGTATGCCATATTGCTCAATTGTTTTCACTTTTTCTGCTTTCGATAAATCGTAAGGAATAGAATAAACCTTATTAAAATCAAATGAATTCTGCTCAAATTGGAACTGTAATTTGTAGAATTTTCTATTTTGATAGTTAGGTGTAAAAATCAAAACAATGGCCGAAAATATCAGCACAATAATGCCCGTTAAACCGTATTGCCAATTGGTGGTTATTTTCCATCTCCAAAGTTTTTCATTAAAAATTACATAACATATTACAAATCCAGAAATTAGCCCACCAATATGGGCGCTATTATCTACTTTGCCGTTTATACCATTTAAAAGCATAATAGCCGTAACCAGAATGGTACTGATCAATAAGGACTTGTTGGCATTTTTCTCGAAAGCTTTACTTAGGATTAAAGCCATAAAGGCGCCAAAAACGCCCATAATAGCACCTGATGCCCCAGCCATAAAACCATATTTATGAAAGATGAGACTCACCAAACCACCGCATATTCCGCTAAGTAAATAGGTAATCAAAAATTTAAGCGAACCAAGTTTATGCTCAACCATTAAACCGATATAAACCAAGGCATACATGTTAAAAAATAGATGCGACAAACCTAAATGAACAAATTGATGGGTAATTAACCGCCAGTATTGCCCTTCTAATACCAACTCGCGGTTATTTGCTCCAATATTTAAGTAAGCGTTTGTAATTACTTCAGGAATAAGAGAATCTTCGGCCCTCAATTTAAGCACAACAGAAATAAACAACAGCGTAAAGCCAAAATAAAGAACATTTAAAATTATCAGAATCGGGGTAACTAGGTATCCCTTTTGAGGAAAAAAAAGATATAAAATATTTTTAATTTTATTCTTGGCGGTTAATGGCGCCTTTTCAAAATAAGTGTCATCCTGAGTAGCAATTAAAGCATGGAATGTGGCTAAACTTTCATCCCAGATATTTTGCAAATGGTACTGGACATACTCAAATTCATGGAAAAATTTTTCGAGATTTAAATCGTTTTTCCCATAATCGTTAAACCACATCTGAATACCTACACACTCACTCTTTACTACAGCGAAATTCCCGTGGATACGGACAGAGACTTCTTCACTGTACGACTGGAAAGATATTGGCGTGTAAGCAATTAGCCCACTCTCAGAAACATGACTAAGGCTCCAGCCTAAATTTTCAATAGCCTGCCTGGCTATAATTAAATATTTGTCTGTCCGAAAATCGGCCAATGGAATATACTTTTCAATTTTAGGCGAGTAACCCCAACTGATTGACATAGCGCGTTTAGATTTTTTTCGCTACTAAGATAATATAAGGTGATAGATTTTTGCTTTCGAATGGGATAATCTTTGTAAATACTTTTCCAGTCAGCCAAACAGCTTTCTTAAATAAACGAACACCAGCCGATTTCTGGCTCTCATTTTCCAGCCATACACTAAAACGACCAAAATAGCTCGATTTTACCTCTTTAAGGCCAGCCTGCTCACAGATCGATTTCAAGAAAGCCGGATCCATGCTATTAATATTATGTTTATCGTAGTTTTCCTTATCGAAATTCTTTTGGAACCAACCATTAACGGCCTTAAAATTCGGAAGCGTGATAAATAAAGTGCCGCCCGGTTTTACAAAGGCAATGTGGCGGTTAATAATGTCGGCAGTATCATTAAAATGTTCAATCAAACCGCAGCTTAGTACAAGATCATACTGTTTCTCAGGTGTATAATTAAACAGGTCGGTTTCGATAATGTGGATATCCTTTTCGGTTAAACCGTTCTTCTCCAAAAGTTCATTTACCACAGGCGGGTGAACAAAATAATCTAAAAGGGTAACATCAAGTTTGAAATATTTTTTCAAGAACACAGCATAATAACCCGGGAAACCTCCGAGTTCAATAGCAGTTTTAACATTGTCTTTTTGGATGACATCTGCCAGTTGTGCATGAAATAAATAGTTTGAAGGTAACTGAACCGCAAGTCCTTTTTTACTTTCCCAATAATTTACCCAAAAAGCCCTGTCGGTTAATAAGTTTGCCATGTTTTAAATAATTCCAACCCCAAAGAAACGGAAAGTATGTTAAAGTTGAAAGGTTTCGATTGCTCGATTGTTAAATTGTTTTATTGCTAGATTGTTCGGCAAATAGCTAGAAAACGAAAATTGTTTTATGATCGGTAGTCAACAATATAACAATCCGACAATAAAACAATCTTTCGGCAAATGATCGATTAACCTTACTTCAAATCCTTCAAGATCTCTGCTACTGCTTTTTCGAGTTGAGGATCTTTATCAGCCAGACGGTCTTCGAAAGTATTTTTCACAAAAATATCGGGTTTGACACCTTCTTTTTCAATGTTCTTGCCATCCATAGTATAACAGCCCCATGATGGTAAACGGTAAGAAGAGCCATCAACCAAACCTTTAGCGGACGTGAAAATAATCCAGCGGTAAGTTTCCGTACCGATAATTTTGCCCAGTTTTAATTGCTTAAAGCCTGCTGCTGTCATTTCAGCATCACTTAAAGATTGCTCGTTAACAAGTAATACAATAGGCTTAGCTGCAGGACCGAAGTTACTCTGTGGTGCCATTTTGCCTCCACGGTATTTCCATTGTAAATAAGGACGTTGAGAAAGGAATTTCAACACATCATCATGTACATTTCCTCCGGTATTATAACGGAGGTCAAGGATGATGGCCTCTTTATTTTCTTCCTGTGCAACCATATCCAAAAGGAAAGTTTCCAGCTCACCACCGCTCATGTTTTTCATATAAGAATAGGCAATCCGGTTATTGCTCCATTTGTCTACATTCTTATGATTTTGGCTAATCCACTCATCGTAAAGATTTCCGCGCAAAGTGCCAGAACTTTCAGGATGTACATTTACATAAACATCCTTTCCATTGCGTTTAAAGGTCAACGTCATTTCCCGATCCAATGATGGCTTACTGAAATAATAATCGCGGTCTATTTTTTCGTCTACCTTAACGCCATTCACTTCTGTTAAAATATCCCCGGCTAAAATATTTGTCCCGGTACGGGCAGCATTACTTTTAGCGGCAATACGTTCTACCTTTAAAGGATTTTCGTTATCGAAGATGATCCCTGTTTCATTGGTAATGTAATTAAGGTTTTTGCGTTCCTCTGTACCTGCACTATTAAAACCCATGTGCGAAGAATTCAGCTCGCCAAGCATATCATTCAATAAAATTCTCAAATCACTCCGGTTATTCACATAGGGCAAATAAGCGGCATAACGTGTTCTCATTTTATCCCAATCTACGCCATGAAATTTTTCGTCGTAAAAATTTTCGTCTAAACCTACCCAGGTTTCATAAAACATCTGGTTAAATTCAGCATTTAGGTTTCTGGTAAATTTATAACCATGGTCTACCCGATCAAGTTTATTTCCTTCTAAGCTATATTTGTTGATTGTTCCTCTTGATAAAACGAAAAATTTATCCCCTGCCGAAATAATGGAGTAATCACCTCCATCGGCAACTTTTTCAGTTTTATTGGTTTCAAAAGGCTCAATGGTGGTACGATAAAGACCAGGGGAACCACCTTCATGGTTAGAGGAATAAAAGACATAGGTTTTATCGCCCTTGGCATAAGCATCAGTTCCGTACTGGCCGCCAAACGAAGGACCAACCAATTCTATTCTATCAAGGATATCTTGAGTATTAATGGTAATTATATTGGCAGACTTAGGTGTAGGTTTAACTTCGGTTTTCTTTTTAACCGTATCGGATTTTGCTTTTTTATCATTTTTATTTTCAGGTGCTGCAGGCTTAACATCTGTTGGTGTTGGTTTGCTTTCTTTAAACAGATCGTCGAATTTATCAGAACGATAAGGCTCATCGTAATTGTTTAAGGCCATGCGGTAAATATGCGCATTCTGCATTCCCGTTGGATAAGCTGGTTTTGTACGGGCACTGGTAAAAAAAATATACTTGCCATCTGGCGACCACGCCGGACCGGTTTCCGTAACGCCGGTATTGGTTAAGTTAATGGTTTTATTGCCTTTAATATGATGCACCATAATATCCTGCTCAAAATTACGATAAACGGTAAAAAGTACGTATTCATCATTAGGCGAAAAGCTCGGCGCAGCGTTCTGTAAAGCCCAAAACTCATCGGTGACCAATGTCTTTGCGTCGAAAGTTTTAAGGTCCATCAGTTTGAGCTCATTTCTTCCGCTCAGATATACCGCCATCGTTTTGGTTTTATTTAAAGTGATGTCGCGCACATTTGCTTTATCTTTGGTAAGCTGTTTTACCGATCCTTTGCCATCACCAGTAATGGTAAACCAGTTCTGATAACCATTGGCCGTTTGGCTGAACAAAATCGTTTTGTTATCGGCCAGCCATTTACACTCCAAAGCACGTTCGCCACTATTGGTAATTTTGCGAATAAACTTTCCATCGGCATCACTCACAAACACGTCACCACGTGAGATAAAAGCCATTTTTTTCCCATCAGTAGAAACATCGAATGCAGAAATATTTCCGCGGACATCATACTCTTGCTCTTTACTCAACACTTGATTGCGCGAAGTGCTGATATTTACTTTTTCTGTCTTTTTTGAAGCTACATCATAAATGTACAATTGATAATCTTTTTCAAACACAACGGTAGTTCCATTGGCAGAAACAAATGGACGTTTAATAGAGGTATCAAAATTGGTTAAACCTGTTTTCTTGCCATTAATGAAAGTATACAGGTTATATTCATCATTTCCCTCATCCGACACAAAAAATACATTTCCCTTCTGATCAACACTCGTCCAGAAATCTTTCCCAATGTAATCGGTGTAACGTTTATAGCTTTTTGTTTTCGGGTTATATGATTGAATATCTGGGTTATAAGCCCCTTTATAATGTTTGCGATTGGTGAAACGGTAGCTCTCCCAGGTATCGTTAAAGAAAAGCTCTCCCGTTGGCGATTCGGCAATGTGGTGCGTAGTATTGAAATAATTGTCGAATAAGCGGACAGCCGTACCACCGCTTACACTTACTTTATAGCTTGAAAAAGAATTATAGCGCCCAGAAGTGAAATAAATTGTTTTCGAATCCCAGCTCCAGTTGTCTACTTCATCACTGGCATCGTTAAAAGTTAACTGTTTAATATCACCACCTGTTAAAGGCATTACATAAATGTCGTAATTACCAAACTGATTGGATGAAAAAGCCATCCATTTCCCATCAGGAGATATTTTCGGGTTAATTTCTTCCCCCTGCATGGCGGTAATCCGCGATGCTACACCTCCTTTTACTGGCACTTTCCAGATATCGCCATCATAGCTGAATACTATTGTTTGTGCATCGGGCGTTAAAGCAGGGTATGCTGCAAAGTAGGTTTGACCTTGAGCAAATGAATGAATAGGCAGTAAAAATGCGAGTGTCGCAAGCGATTTTAGCAGGGATTTGATCATGATTTATTTTGTTTGGCTTTGGATGTCTGAACCCTTCTTGTTAAAATAATCATTAAATTCAGATATGATTATAAACATCAAAGGCTCCATCCTACAATTAAAAAGCAATAAAAAATATTAGGATGAAATTACACAACAGATTTTATATTCGTAAACAATAAAATGTATTTTTGATCGATTTGAAAGTAGTACACCTAAATACCTATGACGGAAATGGCGGAGCAGGACGTGCCTGTTTGCGCTTAAGTGATGCCCTAAAGGCTAGTGGAATCGATTCAAAAGTATTGGTTTACTATAAATTTGGTCAAAATCCAAAAATAGATACTTTCAGCAATTCACCCTTTCAAAAGGCCCAGGCTGTTTATAACATCCTATCGGAAAGATATTTCGCCAAATGGCTCAGCAAATCGGTGAAAACACCCTTTAGTCTGCAATGGTTTGGCCGTTCGGTTATAAACCATCCCGATGTTAAAAATGCGGATATTATCCATTTACATTGGGTAAACCATGGTTTCCTTAATCCTAAGTTTTTGGCCCAAATCGATGAGCTGGAAAAACCCATTGTATGGACTTTCCATGATAGCAACGCTTTTACAGGCGGATGTCATGTGCGTTATGGATGCGAAAATTTTCACCAGCAGTGTGGTAATTGCCCGATTCTGAAAATCAGTGGAAAAAACGATATTTCGCACAAGACCTGGCTACGTAAACAAAAAGCTTATACTGAATTAAATTTTCATATTGTGGCACCGAGCAAATGGATGGCTGCATCAGTAAAGTTTAGCAGTTTATTGGGTACCAGAAAAGCAACTGTTATCCCTAATACCATCGAAACTAAAATTTTCAAGCCCTATGTGAAATCAGAAGCGAAGAAAATCTTAAAAATCAATCCTGATAAGTTTGTATTGATGAGCGGATTTATGCCTTCAAAAAACGACAAACACAAAGGAACGCCCTATTTAATCGAGGCGTTGGAAATTCTATCACGCAGGGCCGGAATACAAAAAGAGAATATTGAACTTGTTATTTTCGGGAACAAGGAAAATGCAGAAATGCCAGAATTCCCTTTCAAAACCACCTTTTTAGGCACTATTAATAAAGACGATCATTTAGCGAAGTGTTATTCTGCCGCCGATGCTTTTATTACACCTTCCCTTGAAGATAATTTACCCAATACCGTAATGGAAAGCTTGGCCTGCGCTACGCCTGTTGTTGCTTTTACCACCGGTGGGATTCCGGATATGGTTAAACACATGCAAAATGGCTACCTGGCCGAATACCAGAATGCCGAAGATCTGGCAAACGGCATTGAGTGGCTGTATCACTGCCCAAATAAAGAAGATATCCAAAAAGCAGCAAGGTTGAGTATTTTAACCGATTTCTCGGAGGAAGTAATTGCTGCAGAGCATATCCATCTTTACGAAACATTGATTGATTTACAGCCGAAATAACTCAATATCTTAATAAAATTTTACGGCTCTATTTACAATTCGGTTGGCAAAATCTTATTTTCTTTTCTACGAATAAAAATTTGGTCAATCTTTATTAAATTTATACCAACTGAAAGTGTTTAATGGAAAGCATCACAAATTATTCTGAAAGTATTAAAGCATTAAAGTCGGCTATTTTATCGAGCCGGTATAAAGCTGCTACTTTAGTAAATAAAGAACTTTTGCTGTTATATTTTACAGTTGGTAAATTCATTTCAGAAAAGACAAAAAAAGAGAAATGGGGAGCAAAGGTTTTGGAAAATTTATCCAATGATCTACAAAATGAACTGCCCGGACTAAGAGGCTTTTCTGCTACTAATATGAAGCGCATGCGCTTGTTTTTTGAATCATGGGAAGAGCTACTTCTAATTAGTCCGTCACTGACGGACCAATTAGAAGTAGCTGATTTACAATACATTAAATTCAGTCCGTCGCTAACGGTCCAATTTGAAAAAAAATTCACAAATGTAAGTTTTACCCACCATATAGAAATTTTACAAAATACAAAATCTGTAGATGAAAGGATATTTTACATCCAAAAAACAGCTACAGAATTTTGGAGCTTAGCTGCTTTAAAGCATCAACTCAAAAACAAATCTTTTAGCAATTCGGGTAGTTTACCAAATAATTTTTTAAAAACGATTTCTAACGAGGAGATAAGGAACAAAGCACTCCAATCTTTCAAAGATGAATACCTGTTAGATTTTATTAATATAGAAGATACTGACGAGCAAGATGAACGGGTTTTGGAAAGAGGAATAGTACAGAATATTAAAAAGTTTTTAATGTCGTTAGGAACCGATTTTGCCTTTATTAGCAATCAATATAGGTTAATTGTTGAAGACGAGGAATATTTTTTAGACATTTTGTTTTTTAACCGCCGTTTACAATGTTTGGTTGTTTTCGAACTAAAAACCGGAAAATTCAAACCTGAGTATTTTGGCAAAATGAATTTCTATTTATCTGCTCTTGATGAATATGTTAAACAGCCACACGAGCAGCCATCAATCGGCATCATACTTTGCAAAGAAAAGAAAAACAAAATTGTAGAATTTTCATTCCGCGATTTTAACAAAGCAATGGGTGTTTCTACCTACAAAACCAGTGCAACATTACCTAAAGCATTTAAAGGTTTAATCCCAGATGCTGAAACCTTTAAAAAACTAATGGATTAACCCATGTCCAAATTAACAATCATCACCATTGTATATAATAACGTTCGCGGTATCGAACGTACCATTCAATCTATCCTTAAACAGACCTATAAAAAAATCGAATATATTGTAATAGACGGCGCATCAACTGATGGTACGCTACAGGTTGTTGAGCGTTACAAAGATCAGATTTCGAAAATCGTATCAGAACCCGATAAAGGCATTTATGATGCCATGAACAAAGGTTTGGCCCTGGCAACAGGCGATTATGTATTATTCATGAACTCAGGTGATGAGATTTATGACGAACAAACAGTAGAAGATGTTTTTGCCTCTGCTCCCGGTGCCGATATTTACTACGGAGAAACGGAAATGTACAATGATAACTGGGAAAATTTAGGTCGTAGAAGGCACGAAGCACCAGAAGAATTTAATTGGACGAGCTTTAAATATGGCATGAACATCAGTCACCAGGCCATTTATATCCGCCGCAGCATTATTACACCTTACGATTTAACTTATAAATATAGTTCCGACATCGATTGGATTATCAAAGCAGCAAAAAAAGCTTCAAACATTGTTAATGTTCACCGATATGTAGCTAAATACCTGGTTGGTGGCATGAGTAAGAAAAAACACCGCGAAAGCTTAAAGGAACGGTTTAAAATCTTTACCAAGTATTATGGCTTAGTACCAAACATCTTTAATCATATTATCATTGCAGGTAATTTAGCCTTATATTTTGTGAAGCACCGTAAGACAAATGATTAGGTATTTTAGCCCAATATGTTAATATCGAAGTATCGTCATTTCGAGCGCAGCCGAGAAATCTATGTAAATTAATTAGTTCAAAGATCTCTCTATTTCGTTGCACTTCAGTGGAGATGACGCCGTCCTATTAGATTCTGTTAAATGGCTTGGGCTATATAAGATGCCATCCTAATTTCAAATTTATAAAAACAATAATTTCTCCAAACTGTCTTTAATACATCACCTATTAAAAACATTAAAGATTATGGGACAATTAAGTAACCGCACTATTGCTGTACTTTCAGAAAGCGGATTTGAAGAAGTAGAATTAACCGAACCAGTTAAAAGGTTAAAAGAAGAAGGAGCAACCGTTCACATTATCTCCTCAAAAAGCGGAAAAATAAAAGCCTGGGATCAAGACCACTGGTCGATAGAAGTTGATGTAGACAAAACCATTGCAGAAGCAAATGCTGACGATTATAATGGTTTGCTTTTACCAGGTGGCGTAATTAACCCCGATCAGTTACGTGTTAACGAAGATGCGATTGCGTTTGTAAAATCGTTCTTTGCTGATGGAAAACCTGTTGCGGCTATTTGTCACGGACCTCAAACTTTGATTAATGCAGATGTTGTTCAAGGCAGAAAAATGACTTCAGTGAAAAACATTTCACAGGACCTGATCAATGCAGGCGCAGTCTGGTCAGATGAAGAAGTGGTGGTAGATCAAGGTTTGGTAACGAGCCGTACACCTAAAGATTTACCTGCTTTTAATGATAAAATTGTAGAGGAATTTGCCGAAGGTGTTCATGAAGGGCAACACGCCTAAAAATTTTGGACGCTCTTTCTAGATTCACTCAAAAACGGTTGGCAAATTGCCAGCCGTTTTTATTTCAACCTGTTCTTTTGTGCCGTTAGATGCTACCATCTGATGGATCCTTATTCTCTATAAAATGGAATTACCTGACAGAACCGTTTTCAATGTTGGATGGTAACATCCACACCACTAAAAAGATCGGTGCGGATTAAACAATCTGGCAATTACCCTTTATATTTTGGATCGTTTTTTCTGAAGCGTTCAGCTATTTTTCCTAATTCTGCATCATTTAATTTAGAGGTCTTTTTGAGCGCATCTGTAAAGGCCTTTATTTCCTCCTTAGAAGCAGGGCAACCAATGATATTTTGACCTTTTACTTCCAATCCCATTCCCTCAGGACGGAGATGTGAATCAACAATTAATTTGCCATTGGCATCAAAAATAAACCACACCGGAATGCCGAAACCATCACTTTTGTACTTCTTCAACAATTCGGCAGCACCAGGATTTTCAAGGTTTTCTTTTCCTTTCGATTCCAATACCGTTAAATGCTCAATTACGTAACTTTTCTCAAAATAAGCTTTAATTTCCGGATCGTTCATACTATCATCCATATTATGGCACCAGCCACACCAGGAAGCATGAAATAATACAAAAACATATTTCTTTTCTTTTTTCGCTTTGGCAATTGCGCTGGTTAATATCGCATCGGCACTTGCAGGTGGTGTATCCGGTTTAAAAGCAGTACTAATAAATAAAATAAAAAAACTGTAAAGAATTATATTTTTCATAACATAAAGGTTTGATTTTGAGATGTAATTTAACCAATTATTCTTAAAGCTTTACCTGCCTGATGATATTTTTAATATTCAGTTCAATAATATCGGTCATGGTTTTACAGCGCAGATAATTCGTATCCTTAAAATAATCGCTCATGCCCTGTTTTAGCAAAGCGATATTTTCCGGTGTGGTGAGTTCTTCTTTGTTCGAAACGTCGCGGAGATCAGTTAATCGATGTCGCTCGCTCCTCACCCGGTGCACAATAGACGAGCGTTCTTCCTGCTGATATTGCAATACGGTTTTCTCCGTCAATTGCTCCATGCTCATTTTTACATAAGGCAGGTTCTCTTTAAAAAACTGGGGCAAATAAACCTTCAGGTTGCCTTCGTAAAACTGCTGATCAAAATCTATAGCGCGGATACGGAACTGGATATCATCAAAATCTGGTGTAATTTGTACTACAAAATTATAAGCACGCATGTCGCCCAAAAGCATAATCAAACAGCGCTCATTAAACTTCACAAACTCTTTTGCAATACGGGTTGGGTTAAACTCTGGAGTATACAACTGTCCTTTTGTAAAAACATCTCCTGGAATCCCGGCAATATGCTCTTCTACCAAGGTATTGCCATCTACCAGGTAATTTACCTGATTTGGTGACAGGATTTCTTCCATCTCTAAACCGTAAATCCGAGAGGCATCCGCTTTTTTAATATAGAAGTAATCATAAACATCATTCAAACGGTTTACAATCCGGATACGGAAAGGATGGGTATTGCCAAAAGTACAATACTCTATTTTATCGATGTATTTATGTTCAACAATACGCAGGTTACCCGATGCTTTAAGATTTGCATAAATTTCTTTCAAACCATCGTGCAATCTTTCAATTAGATCCTGCGCATAAATCGGCCCTTCCCAGAGCGAATCTTTACCAAACTTATCCATTAAAGGGAAAGCCTCGTTAAACTGCATCAGATCATTATAACCGATGGGCAGTTTGGCTTCGCGCTGATAAGTACGCAAATATTTCTGCAAAGCAGGTGTAACCGGAAAAATCGGCTTCTTTTTTGAAATTTTTACATCGTTGTTTTCCATGCAGAGGCAATGTACTGTTTTATGGAAATATGTATATATTTTTTTATCACAAAGTTCACGAATAAATATCACAGAGAAAACAGAGAATGTTTAAATGTGAAATAATATATTGGCCACGAAAGCACGGAACACACGGAAATATTATCTATTCCTGAGTCCGTAGCGAACGAATAGTCTGCTTAACTCATCTTTCTCTTTGAAAACTCGGTGTTCTCAGTGGTTATTAACCCTTCGGATAACTGAATGGGAATCCACTCAGATACCTGCTGATTTTCCGGTAAGGATAATTACCTGCTCCATGATCGGCGAATTGCACAATAATAGTATTCGTTTTCGGATCAATATACAGCCTTTGCCCCAGCATACCTTCAGCAGCATAATCTCCCTTGTTCCCTTCCTGCGGAATCCACCAAAGGTAATGATGAGCTGATTTTTGCCAGCCTTTTGCGGATGCTGGTTTTTCAGCACCAATATTAACAGATTGATTTACCCAATCTTCCGGCACAACCTGCTTTCCATGATATTTCCCTTTATTCAAATATAAACGCCCGATTTTAGCGAAATCAATCGCCGTTACCTGAAACCGGCTGGCAGTATTGGTTAAACCGTTTACCTGATCTAGCCCCCAGGTAGCATTATATTGAGTGCCGATCTGTTTCCACACATTTGCTTCAAAATACTGCGCTACTGATTTACCCGTTGCCTTATTTAAAACCCAGCCTAATAAAATCGGATCGATACTTTTGTAGACCCAAACCGTACCGGGCTTATTTACCAGTTTAACTTTCATCAACTGCGCTTTCATATCATCAGTATAATAATATTTGGCTTCATCAGAGAAAAATGCCTTTACAATCCCACCCAACGCATCCTGAAATTCAAGTCCCGATTTCATCTCCAGAAGATTTTTTAAAGTAATTTGCGCAAAGGCAGGGTTCGATTTTAATTCAGGAATGTATTGTGTTACTTTATCATCTAAGCTCTTAATACTATGATCTGCCAATGCCTGACCGATAGCAATAGAAATCATACTCTTAGCTCCCGAGAATATACTCTTTAAGGTACTATCGCTATAACCCTTATCATATCGTTCATATAAAACACTATCATTCCTAATTACGATAAAAACATTGACCTGTCCATTTTTTAAATAGTCTTTTAAGGAAATGGATCGGTTATTTCCATCTAATACATGAAGTGTATCCAGATCATTCCTTTGTTTTATAGGTCTGATAAAATGAAAAGCCGAATCACTTTTATGTGAAACTTCCTGCGGAAAAATTTTATAAGTTTCGGCACTAGGCGTTCTATATCTTAATACCCTTCTGAGGTATGGTTTCCAGAGCAGGAGCATAAAAAGCAATAAAAAGAAGGAATATATCAGGATTAAGAGTATCTTTTTAAAGGTTTTCATTTGTAGTTTAAAATTGATATCAAAATAAATTAATTAGATATTAAAATTGTTTATTATTTTGTATTTAATTAAAAATACTTAGTCATAATTAAATCTATGAGCTATCTAAAATATAGTTGTGATGAAAATTCCCTTTTAATTCATAAAGGCGCTACTCAATTCAAAAAAAACGAAGTCAAAACAGACCAGGAAACCTATATTATACCTAAAGAATACAAATCAGCTAAAATAAATGATTTTCTATCTAAGCATGAATTAATTGGATTTAAAGGGGAACTTAAATTTAAAAAGTTATTAGATGATAACAAAATACCTTACTTATATATTGGTCAGGGACCTAATGGCATAGAAAAATCAAAAACGTTATTAGATCATTCCGAATCGAAACGCCCAGATTTTTTACTAAATATTAAAGACCTTGGTACAATTCTCTTTGATGTTAAATGTAGAGCGAAAATGAATTGTGCTAATAACAAAGAAGCTTTTTTTGCTTTGTTTATTTCAGAAATTAACGCATTAATAGAATTACAAAAATCTGTACAAATGCAGGTTTGGATCGCATTTATAGAGAGAGATGAAAATGAAGATCTTAAAGATTGCTTCCATTTTATATCAATATCTGACCTTCATAAATTTTTCGGAGAGATTCAAAGGGACAATTCTTTCCAACAAATAAAAGTTTTGAGAATCCCCAATCAACTTTTAAAAAAAATAGGTAAAAAAATATCTTTCAGTATCGGGCACGTTGATTTTTCTCCCAAGATAATCCGAAAATCTATCCAAATACATTTAGAACTGATGGAAAATTTAAAAAGTCAAATCATAATGTTTATACGAAACAATAAATGCTACAAATCTAATATTGGCCGTGAAATTATCAAACACAAGATGAAAACCTACTACATCAAAGAGGTAGACGCATGTACGGAGACTCTTATTAATGACAAGGTTATTTTACATTCAAGGTATAAACATTTAAGCCTGTCTTAACATTTAATTTTTGCTAAGAATCAGTTCCGCTTTTGGCTTATATTTCCATCGTTTATGGCTCCACAACCAATAGGCGGGTTCTTCATTAATCATTTGCTCCAGAAATCGGGTATGAAGTTCAGTAATTTCAAATTGAGCGGTTTCTGCTGGATTTAAACACAATGGAATACAATCCACACTGTAAAAACCACGCTTAAGCACATTTATTTTGAAATAGAATATCGGTTGACCGGTACGTTTCGCAATTTTCTCAATCCCCAATTGAACAGAACTGGGCTGGTGCATAAAAGTGGTCCAATAATGCGATTCGTCTTTCGATGGCGCCTGATCGTTCCCAAAACTAAAGATACTTGATTTACCTTTACTGGCCTGCAATGCACGCATGGTCTGCCGCATAGCAACGAGTTTATTTCCGAACCTGCTCCTAACTTTTTTAAGCCAGTTATCGAATACCGGATTGGTTAAAGGTTTGTAAATAGGATAATGATCTGCATGAAAGTTGAGCCCTATACCCAGCGTACCCCACTCCCAGTTACCATAATGTGCCGAACAGATCAATACACTTTCACCACGGTCTAAATAGGCCTGAACCCAGGCTTTATTTTTAAAAATGAAACGCTTTTCTATTTCTTTTTTTGAGATGCTGCTCATTTTTACGATCTCAAATATCAGTGAAGCCAGATAATGGTAAAAACGTTTTTCGATAAGAATAATCTCTTGTAATGTTCTATCAGGAAGGGCATTTAACAGATTTTCCCTCACCACTTTCCGACGATAGCCGAAAACAAAATAAAGCAGTAGATAAGCTCCATCGGCCAGAATGTATAAAACAGATAGTGGAAACAGAGATAATACGCCTAAAAAAAATATTCCCAAATGGGAAATCCCCTCTTTAATCATATCAGATCGAATTGAATTGCTAAATTAAAAAGCGACTCAAAAAACTATGCCACAAAAATGTAGATTTTAACTAGAGGCGCAAAAATAGCTTAAACCATGGCATCCATCACATTCTGATCTCTTGCCACCACCTTCTGAACTTTCTGTTCTGGTTTATATTTCCACCTTCGGTGACTCCACAACCAATAAGCCGGCGCTTCTTTGATCATATCTTCCAAAAAGTGGGTATGCATTTCAGTGATTTCAAATTCAGCAGTTTCAGCAGGATTTAAACAGATCGGAACACAGTCTACTTCGTAATAGCCCCTTTTTAAACGATTTATCTTTAGGTAAAAAACAGGACGATTGGTTTTTTTAGCAATTTTTTCTACACCCAATTGGATCGACGATTCCTGGTTTAAAAACATGGTCCAGTAGTTTGATTCATCTTTTGAAGGAGCCTGGTCACTTCCAAAAGTAAACATGGTCGCCTCATTTTTACTCGATTGAATAGCCCTCAAAGTTTGACGCATCGACACCATATTGTTACCGAATTTACTTCTCATGTTCAGGAACCAATTGTCAAAAGCTTCACTACTCAATGGTTTATAAATTGGGTAATGTCTGCCGGAAAAGTTTAAACCAATAGCCATGCATACCCATTCATAATTGCCATAATGTGATGAACAGAAAATTACGCTTTCGTTATTTTTAAGATAAGCTTCTACCAGATCGGTATTTTTAAATTTTACCCTTTTATTTAATTCCTTTTCAGAAATGCTTTTCATTTTGATCACTTCGATAAAAAGTGAAGCCAAAAATTTATAGAACCGTTTTTCTATAGCATAAAGTTCAGCGGTGGTTTTCTCTGGAAAAGCATTAACCAGATTTTCTTTAACCACTTTTCTACGGTAGCCAAAAACATAAAAAATTAACACATAAAATACATCTGCCAATCTATATAAAATAAATAGCGGAAACAGCGAGAGCATATTTAATAAAAATATACCCATTTTGGATAACCCTTTATTAATCATGATGGGAACGATTAGTTTGCTTGGAAAGACACAAAATTAAAGCAGAGGGCAAAATTAATTGCCATCCGATTGTTAGTTTTTTATTCCCATAAGTTTTATGAAAAAATGCTGACAGAAAATGGCAGATCTGATTAAAAATCAATTGGCAAACTAGGCACCTCAAGTTCTGTTCTTCCCATTAAAATCCTAAGGCCATACACTTAATGACAGCCAAACCTATGAGCACAGCCCTGACGATTCTAAACCTTATTGCAGCGGTATCCCCGATTTAAGCACTATTTTTTGTTTTTTTATGGTGTACTTGATTGTTTCACAGGTTTCATCGGGGATTTAGCGAAAAGAAGGACTGACTTTAAAAAAGGTATTCAAATTGCTTTCCTAATTAATTTTTACACCTTAATTCGCCCAAGACTTGATTAAACAAAAAGCAAATTTGTTTTTCTCTTTCTGACCACCTAATAAGCCATCTTAGTTCACACTAGAAATAGACACCCAGCTCAGATGTTCTTAGATGCCTCAGGTGGTAAAACAGACAGCAATTTGTTATGCTCTATTATTAATACTAATTGGTAAACGCAAAAAAGCCCCGATTTACATCGAGGCTTTAGTAAGCTATATTGTAAATCCCCTTTAGGGAATTTAGGGGTTAAGTGTACTATCTACCGTTATTTTTACGTTGCTGCTCTGTTAAAAGAATTTTACGTAAACGCATGCTTTGCGGCGTAACTTCGATATACTCATCAGCCTGGATATATTCCATAGCCTCTTCCAACGAGAATTTAATTGCAGGTGCGATACGAGCATTATCATCTGTACCAGAAGCACGCATGTTGGTTAATGCTTTTCCTTTAACGATGTTAATAACTAAATCGTTATCGCGGATGTGCTCTCCTAAAATCTGACCTTCGTAAATATCAGTTCCTGGATCTACAAAGAAACGACCTCTATCCTGTAATTTATCAATAGAATAAGCAGTAGTCATACCTTTATCCATAGAGATTAAAACGCCATTCAAGCGACCAGGAATTACACCTTTCCAAGGCTCGTAAGCTTTGAAACGGTGAGCCATAATCGCTTCACCAGCAGTAGCAGTTAATACGTTGTTACGTAAACCGATAATACCACGAGACGGAATTTCGAATTCTAAATGTTGTAAATCCCCTTTTGGCTCCATAATCAGCAACTCACCTTTACGTTGGGTTACCAATTCAATTACTTTACCAGAAACCTCACCCGGTACATCAACGATTAAAGTTTCAATTGGCTCATGTTTTTTACCATCGATTTCTTTAACGATAACCTGTGGCTGGCCAACTTGTAACTCGTAACCTTCACGACGCATCGTTTCGATTAATACCGATAAATGGAGAATACCACGGCCATAAACTAACCATGAATCTGCGCCTTGGGTTTCAACAACTTTAAGTGCAAGATTTTTTTCCATTTCTTTCATCAAACGATCTTTGATACGTTGAGAAGTAACTAATTTACCTTCTTTACCAAAGAATGGGGAGTTGTTAATGGTGAACAACATATTCATTGTTGGCTCATCAATGCTAATCACTGGTAATTGCTCTGGCGCCTCGAAATCAGCGATGGTATCACCAATATCAAAACCATCAATACCTACAACTGCACAAATATCGCCAGAACTAACTTCCTGAGTACGGATTTTTCCTAAACCTTCGAAAGTGTAAAGTTCTTTAACTCTTGTTTTAACGATTTTGCCATCACGTTTAATTAAAGTAACCGGTTGGTTTTCTTTAATTGTACCACGGTGAACACGACCGATTGCAATACGACCTACGAAAGAAGAATAATCTAACGAAGTAATTTGCATTTGTAAAGTTCCATCGTTAATTGGTGCAGGTGGAATATTAGCCACAACCGCATCTAACAATGCGAAAATATCTGTAGTTGGTTTCTGCCAGTCAGTACTCATCCATCCTTGTTTAGATGAACCATAGATTACCGGGAAATCCAATTGATCTTCAGTTGCCTCAAGGTTAAAGAACAATTCGAAAATCTGCTCATAAACCTCTTCCGGGCGACAGTTTTCTTTATCCACTTTGTTTACCACCACGATTGGTTTTAAACCTAATGCCAAAGCTTTTTGCGTTACGAAACGTGTTTGAGGCATTGCACCTTCAAAAGCATCGCAAAGTAAAAGTACACCATCAGCCATTTTTAATACACGCTCAACCTCACCGCCGAAATCCGCGTGACCAGGTGTATCGATAATGTTAATTTTTACGTCTTTATATTGTACCGATACGTTTTTAGATACGATAGTGATCCCACGTTCACGCTCTAAATCGTTGTTATCTAATATCAATTCTCCTTTTTGTTCGTTATCACGAAAAACAGAACAAGAGTGTAAAATTTTATCAACCAAAGTGGTTTTACCGTGGTCAACGTGTGCTATAATAGCTATATTTCTAATCTTTTGCATAAAATGCGCCTATAAATTTGGCGCAAAGATAGTGTTTAAAAATGGTATTTCTACTATACGGCCCCCTATTTAATGCTATGATAATGTTGTAATTGTCTCATTTTTAAATGGAAAAGCAATTGTAGTAGCACTTAGGTCGGCTTCGGCCCCGCTGTGCACTATAGTCCTCATAAAAAAATCGGAGCTGCCGTTTCCATCGGGTTTAAATCACTCGGCTACTTATACTATTAATGTTTTCAAACCAAGTGCTAATCAGCCTTATTGAGCGCTCATCCATTCCGAATAAGAAATTATGCCCAGTTCTGGCTTCGCTTCTCCTTCCAAAATGGCAATAAACTCCAGTACATGCCCATCAGGATCGTTAAAATAAATAGCTAAAGCCGGCATCCATGCAAAAACCATGGGTTGGCTATCATTAGACTTAAGAAAATTATAGGGCTGCAACCCTCTTGTTTTTAAAAAATCGACTGATTTTTCCGATACATCTTCAACATCACATTTAAATGCAAAATGACGTATATCAATTTCGGCTTTTGGTTTTTCCCAAATCCC
>Ga0190271_10000123_pt1 | contig 40623 bp, 33 predicted proteins | sample Popmic356T_FD_133747 | JGI IMG/M metagenome (GOLD analysis project Ga0190271, IMG submission 133747) | Populus adjacent soil microbial communities from riparian zone of Weber River, Utah, USA - 356 T | ecosystem: Environmental > Terrestrial > Soil > Riparian zone | place: USA: Utah | collected...
AAGCTGTTGCACATGAATACCGATAAGTCTAGCCTGTTTTTGGTTTGCGATAGGGTTAAACCATATTTATGGTATTTGCTCGAGGCAGAAATGGATTATAAACTGGTTTGGTTTTTTAGCAGGGTAAACTTTAGGGTGCAGGTACCGAAAGGGTATTATAAGGATTTTTTTGAGGGGTATGTTGAGGGGATTGCGCGGTGGTATGAGGTTAAGAGGGGTTAATGAGGTGATGTTTGTTTACAGTATCACTTAATACGGTCGTCATTACGGGGTACGATTTGCAAGTTTTGCCCTTCGCGCAGTCTTGCCTCGGCTCACCGCCGCCGAGGGGCTCTTACCTTTTTCTTGATAAAAAAGTAACCAAAAATCAAGGCTTGGATCTGATGTCGGATAAATTCGTCAAAGCTTTTTTGGTCGCCAGCACAAGCCCCGATGAAGGATCGGGGAGGGCGTGCTGCCTCTGGGCTGTGGTAGGTTTAAAGGAGGTGCAAAAGCTTTAACGTTTTCTCCTTCCATCATCTCCTAGGCCGGATAGCATGGAGCAGATAGCGAGGGGCATATTGCAGGGTGCAATAATTTGTTTTCAGTCCTTTCCCTTTAAGGGGAAAGGTGCCGATAGGCGGATAGGGGTTTAAGGCGCTCGCTAGGAATTGTGCGCCATTTCATTTGGAGTTTGTCATCCTGAGGTACGAAGGATCTTTTTGTACTTGACCACTAAGATCATTTACTCACTACCGCTCATTTCTTTGTCCTTCGCGCAGTCTTGCCTCGGCTCACCGCCGCCGAGGGGCTCTTACCTTTTTCTTGATAAAAAGGTAACCAAAAATCAAGGCTTGGATCTGATGTCGGATAAATTCGTCAAAGCTTTTTTGGTCGCCAGCACAAGCCCCGATGAAGAATCGGGGAGGGCGTGCTGCCTCTGGGCTGTGGTAGGTTGAAAGGAGGTGCAAAAGCTTTAACGTTTTCTCCTTCCATCATCTCCTAGGCCGGATAGCATGGAGCAGATAGCGAGGGGCATATTGCAGGGTTCGATAAATTTGTTTTTTAGTCCTTTCCCTTTCAGGGGAAAGGTGCCGATAGGCGGATAGGGGTTTAATGCGTTCGCTAGGAATTGTGCGCCATTTCATTCGGAGTTTGTCATCCTGAGGCACGAAGGATCTTTTGATCTAAAGATTCTTCACTGCGTTCAGAATGACAGTTAAAAAGATTTTTTCTCCTCAGCGCAATCTTGCTTCGGTTCGTCGTCACCTAAGGCCCCTTTCTTTTTGTAGAAATTCAGTCTAAACGTTTCATCAACATCATGTAAGGATAAAAGCTAAAAACATTCAAGGCGGGGCAACTCGCTTTTTTTATTTTCATACATTTTCCTCAACTTAGCGGCATTAATAACCCATGCCACCAGAGAAGAGAAGCCCAATAAATAAAAGTCCGGTTGCCAGAAAACCTGCCGTTAGGAAACCTGCAAGCAGAAAACCCACGACAGGCAAAAAAAAGAAAGCTGTGCTTTCCGTTCAGCTTAAACTGGTTATTGCAGGTTTATTGTTGATTTTGCTCTCTCCATTTTATTACGGCTATGTATTAAGAAGTTTTGTGGCTACCTGGCGTTGGGTTAAAGACTGGGGGCAAGACCCGAATTACAGAACTTACGAAAGTTTTAACATCAAGATCCCTAAAAAGTATACGGTTCACGGAATTGATGTTTCCTACTATCAGGGTAAAATAAACTGGCAAAAAGTAAAGGAAATGAAGGAAGATGAGGTGAGTATCCGTTTTGCCTTTATCAAAGCTACAGAGGGATTAATGCTGGTTGATCCTTATTTTCAACGCAATTGGCGTGAAGCCCCAAAAGCAGGGATTATATGCGGTGCATATCACTTTTTCAGACCAAAAAAGGACGGTAAAACACAGGCCAAATTTTTCTTACAAGTGGTAAATATTGAGAAGGGTGATTTACCACCAGTTGTGGATATTGAATCTTTAGATGGCGTTTCACCGCTAAAAATGAGGGCAGAACTTTCTGATTTTCTCAATTATGTAGAAATGAAAACCAAAGTGAGACCAATTGTTTATACCGGGCTTAAATTTTACGAAGATTATTTAGCCGATCATTTTGATGATTATCCCTTGTGGATTGCCCATTATTATCAGCCAAAGTTGAGAATGGATAAAAGCCTCTGGAAATTTTGGCAGCATTCTGATAAAGCTAAAATTAATGGTATCGGCCATGTAGTCGATTTTAATGCTTTTAATGGTGATAGTTTGGCGTTGGATAGGTTATTGGTTCATTAGTCATTATTTGTTAACGATAAGCCTGATTTTTTCGCTCTATGCCGCGGGGCATGGTACTTTGGAGCGCCAAAGTACCCAAAGCGCTTCGTCAATCCAGCAATGGGCCTTTTGCACATAGCCGATGCACATCAAAAAAACAGCGGCACTTTGTTTTGTTCGTTAGGGGTTAGTGAAAGGCTTTTGCAAACATGAAGCACAAAACTCACTGCGTTTGAGGTTTGGTAGTGCTAGTTGTTCTGGTCTGCACCTGTTTTTTTGATTTCGCTGGCCCTTGGGATTGACCGGCGTACTTCGGTAAAACCTGCGTATTATTAAAGCAAGCAAGCATGATGCCTAAAAACACATGCGGGAGATCTGTGTAAACGCTAGGATCTTTCGGATAGGCAATCTGTCTGAGAGTTTCAATACGCCTTTAATCAATAATGAGTGGGTATTGATTTCGGAGATTAATTGTTTAAATCGGTTAATCGACGCCAAACGCCAAACGCACAACTCCAAACGCATTAACTAAACCGTCCAGCTTTCACACTTTTCTAAGAAAAACTCATCTGCTTCTGCTCCAATACCGATTTCTTCGGGAACATCAAGAAAATAACCGTTATAAGTTAAGCCACCAACTACTGGATCAACCAGGTGTCCCAATAGCGCTGTATCTAAGTCAAAATACTCAACATTAGGGCTTGCCAATGCAAAATGTAAGTTGGCACTTAAAGCAATCCGGGTTTCGAGCATGCTCCCAATCATACATTTTACACCATGTTTTAAGGCTTCTTCATGGATTTTTTGCGCTTCTAAAATACCTCCTGATTTTGAAAATTTAATATTTAAATAGGTTGTCGACTGGCTGTTGATCAGTTTTCGGGCATCGTGATGGTTATAGCAGCTTTCATCGGCCATTAATTTAATTGGCGAATTTACATTCAGCTCGGGTAATTTATCATCATACCAGGTACGCATGGGTTGTTCGCAGAACTCAATATTGTATTTTTCCAATTCGCCCAATGCAAATAAGGCGTCATCAAAACTCCAGCCCTGATTGGCATCCAGGCGTAAGGTTAAATCTTCACCTACCGCTTCACGGATATGTTTTACCCTTTCTATATCATCATGCACTTTTTTACCCAGCTTAATTTTTAAGATACGGCAACCCTGGCTTTTATATTTCAAAGCTGTAGTGGCCATTCCCTCTGGTGTATCAATGCCAATGGTCATATCGGTTTCTATAGTGCGTTTTGTTCCACCAAGAAATTTATACAGGGGTAAGTTTGCATTTTTTGCTGCGATATCGAATAATGCCATATCGAAAGCACTTTTAATGGTATTGTTATGATCTGCATAACCCAATAAATCGTTCATCCGTTCAGGAATCTCTAAAGGATCTTTACCTTTTAAAATCGCGGCGAAATCTTTGGCCATGGCAATACAGGTTTCCTGTGTTTCACCAACAATCATCGGGAAAGCAGAACATTCTCCAATGCCGTGGATACCTGTATCAGTATAAATCCTGATCAACACATTCTGTGCAAAATGCATGGTTCCTGTTGCAATAACAAAGGGCTCCATCGGTATGCTAAATCGGTATATTTCGGTATGAGTGATTTTCATTTTTTTTAGGGTTGAAGGTTGAAGGTGTAAGGTTGAGGGGGAAAGGTTTAGGGTGTAAGGTTGAAGGTATAGGGTATAAGGTTAGGGTTTACAAAACGGGATAAAAGCCGGTAACGAGTCCAACTTAATTCGGTACGCAATGCGTACCAAATTGGAAATGCAGAATAGAAAGATCGCATATTATTCAAATTTCTTTCATCAAAACCTTTCCCAAACTCAAATGTCAATTGATTTGAAAGCTTTTTTAAAGTCTCTTTTCCGTATGCTGCACTTAATTTTCCCTGCTGCTCATCCTCAACAATAAGTTTTCCAATTTGCCAGTAAGATTCAAGTAATGCAGCATTTGCCGCACGAAATACTTTCAAACGGGATTGGCTGATAATCGCTTTTATGGCATTAAATAACTCATTTTTGCTCAACTCCATTCATCGTATAGATTTCCAACTAAATTATAAAAACAAAAACTAAATAGAAACAGGTTTGTAGATTATTAATAGATTTACGCCTCGAAATAAAAATTCCATTTTCCCTCTTACATTTTACATAACCCATCATGTCTGAAACCAATAATTTAATCCACGCTTCATCACCATATTTATTACAGCATGCCCACAATCCCGTTAATTGGTATGAATGGGGGGCAGAAGCATTAGAAAAGGCCAAAGCAGAAAATAAGCTCATATTGGTGAGCATTGGTTATTCGGCCTGCCATTGGTGCCATGTAATGGAGCGCGAAAGTTTCGAAAATCATGAAGTAGCCGAAGTGATGAACCGGCATTTTGTATGCATTAAAGTCGATAGGGAAGAACGTCCGGATATTGATCAGATTTATATGTATGCCATTCAACTCATGACAGGTAGTGGCGGCTGGCCTTTAAACTGTATCTGTTTGCCAGATCAGCGTCCGATTTATGGCGGAACTTATTTCCGGAAAAACGATTGGATCAATATTCTGGAAAATGTTGCTGCACTTTGGGCAAACGAACCTGATAAAGCCATTCAATATGCCGAAAGGTTAACTTCTGGTATTAAAGACAGTGAAAAGATAATCGCTAAGGTAACTACAGAAGAATATACCCATGAACATTTAACTGAAATTATCGATCCCTGGAAACGCCATTTCGATATTGGTTACGGAGGTTATAACCGTGCGCCGAAATTCCCTTTACCCAATAATTGGGTTTTTTTATTGCGTTATGGCTTTTTAAAAGACGATGAATCTGTTTTTACAGCTGTTTGTCATACCCTTGAAGAAATGAGCAGGGGAGGCATTTACGATCAGATTGGAGGTGGCTTTGCCCGTTACTCGGTTGATGATAAATGGCATGTGCCGCATTTTGAGAAGATGCTTTACGATAATGCACAACTGATTAGTTTGTATGCAGAAGCTTACCAGTGTACTAAGTTCGATTCTTTTAAACAGACCGTGGTAGAAACTGTAAATTGGGTTTTTGATGAAATGACCTCTGCGGATGGATTGTTTTATTCGGCATTGGATGCAGATAGTGAAGGGATAGAAGGCAAGTTCTATGTTTGGGATAAAGCAGAATTCGACCAGGTTTTGGGAGAAGATGCCCAATTGATCGGCGCTTATTATAACATTACCGAAGAAGGTAACTGGGAGGAAGAACAAACCAATATCCTGCGCAAAACCATCAGCGATGACGATCTACTTGCGAAATTTGATGTTACGGTGGAGGTGCTTTATGATAAGGTAAACGCAGCTAAAACAAAATTAATGGCTGCGCGGAGCAAAAGGATCAGGCCAGGTTTGGATGATAAATGTTTAACAGCATGGAACGGTATGATGATTAAAGCACTGGGCGATGCGGCTCAGGTTTTAAGTCACAATCAATATTATGAAAAGGCATCTGCTGCGGCTAATTTTATCTTAACTCACCTAAAATCGGAAAAAGGAGGTTTATACCGGAACTATAAAAATGGAAAAGCATCTATTACAGGTTTTTTAGATGATTACGCGTTTTTTATCGAAGCTTTAATTGCATTATACGAATATGATTTTGATGAAAAATGGTTAGAAGAGGCAAAATCATTGACCGATTATGTGATTGCTAATTTTACGGATATAGATTCGCCCATGTTTTTTTATACCTCTGCCGAAAGTGAAGATTTAATTGCCCGCAAACATGAAGTGATGGATAATGTAATCCCGGCTTCGAACTCCGTAATGGCGCAAAACTTAAAAAAACTGGGTTTGCTTTTTGATATTGAAAAATATAATGAAAAAGCTTCTGAAATGCTTGCTGCGGTTCATCCGAAGATTAAAAGTTATGGCTCAGCCTATTCAAATTGGGCCATTCAATTACTGAATGAAATTTATGGCATAAATGAAATTGCTATTACCGGTTTAGAAACGGATGTTGTTAAATTAGAATTAAGCGGGCATTATATTCCGAACAAAATTACATTGGGTGGAACAAAAAGTAACTTACCGCTGTTAAAAGGTAAGCAAAGCAATGAAACAAAAGTTTATATTTGCCGAAATAAAGTATGCCAGTTGCCGGTTAACACTGTTGAGGACGCATTAGAGTATTTACAATAAATTAATTTAAATGAATATTTCACCAAACTCTGTAGTAGCGTTAACTTACGAATTGCATACTACTAACGAAGAAGGACAACAAGTTTTTGTAGAAAAAGCTGATGAAGAAAATCCTTTAGTATTTTTATATGGCGTTGGCATGATGTTGCCTAAATTTGAAGAGCATTTAACTGGTTTAAAAACTGGTGATGAATATGGCTTCGAACTATCTGCTGCAGATGGTTATGGTGATATCGATCCGGGAGCTTTCGCCGATCTTCCAAAAACCATGTTTACCGAAGCTGGTGGCGAATTGCCAAACGTTGGTGATGTGATTCCATTGCAAGATAACAACGGTAACCAGTTTAGAGCAGGTGTTACTGCCGTTCACGACGAAACCATTTCAGTAGATTTAAATCACCCAATGGCGGGTAAAAATTTAGTGTTTAGCGGTGTAATTTTAAATGTACGCGAAGCTACACAAGATGAGTTGGCTCATGGCCATGCTCACGGAGCTGATGGTCATTCAGGTCACTAGTTAATATAAACGATTTTAAAGAAGTCAAGTTTAAATGGCAAAGCTGCTTATTTAAACTTGACTTCTTTCGTTTAAATATCATTGTTCTAATCCTGAAAAACCTCTTCTAAAATAAGCTTAAAGCCTGGTATAATCGTTGTGATAACCTCTTCACCCTCAGTAAGCAGTTTTGTCGGTTGAAATTTGCCCTTATCATCGAGGATATACCTGAAAAATGTTTTATCCGAAGAACTCACAATCCAGTATTCTTTAACACCTGCTTCTTCGTAAACTTCATATTTGTTGATCAGTTCTTTTTTATTATTCCCTGGGGATAAAATTTCGACAACAATATCCGGTGCGCCAATGCAGCCACGCTTATCCAGTTTAGTTTGGTCGCAGATCACTACAATATCGGGTTGCACAACGGTAAAAACTTCTTTATCATTTACACTTTGCTTGGCTAAACGCACATCAAGAGGAGCGGAATAGACACGACAGGATTTTCCTTTTAACGCATTGTAAATTGGTCCAAAAATATTGGCTAAAATTCCCTGATGAATTCGAGAAGGAGCAGGACTCATTTTGAACAATTGTCCTTTAATAATTTCTAAGCGTTGCTCAAATTCGAAGCGCATATAATCTGCATAACTGTATGTAGCAGAAAAATCGACCTCGTTAAGCGTCTTAAATGGAGGTAGTTCATCTTCAGTAGGATATGGTTTCATGTTTTTTTTGTTTTAATCCTGAAAAACCTCTTCTAAAATAAGTTTAAAGCCCGGTATAATCGTTGTGGTTACCTCTTCTCCTTCAGTAAGGAGTTTTGTGGGCTGAAACTTACACTTATCATCAAGGATATACCTGAAAAATGTTTTATCCGAAGAACTCACAATCCAGTATTCTTTAACGCCTGCTTCTTCGTAGACTTCATATTTGTTAATCAGCTCTTTTTTATTGTTGCCTGGGGATAAAATTTCGACAACAATATCCGGTGCGCCAATGCAGCCACGCTTATCCAGTTTAGTCGGATCGCAAACGACTACAATATCGGGTTGCACAACGGTAAAAACTTCTCTGTCATCCTGAGTTTTCTTGGCTAAACGCACATCAAAAGGTGCTGAATACACTTCGCATTGATGGCCATTTAATGCATTGTAGATAGGGTTAAAAATTCTTCCTGATATTTTTTGGTGCATCCTGGAAGGGGCCGGGCTCATTTCAAAAATGTAGCCTTTAATAATCTCTAAGCGCTCTTCAAATTCAAAGCGCATATAATCTGCATAACTGTAAATAGCAGAAAAATCTACCTCATTAAAGGTTTTAATTGGAGGTAGCTCATCTTCGGTCGGGTATGGCTTGATATTTTTCATATGAGGCATTTAACCAAATATACTAAATATCTTAGTTTTTTAAAAATCAATTTTTAACCGCAATCCACCATTGGTAAGGTTAAGGTTTTCTTTAGAGAAAGTTTTCATGGGCAACCTTAAAAAAGGCTCGATGGCAATATTATTCTTTTTGGATATTTTTTGCTTGTAGCCCAAAGAGAAATTGTAGAATCCGATATATTTATCAGGATCTATATTTGCTTCAGGTTGAGGCTCAACAGTTTTTTCTTTCACAATTAATGTCTTCGAATCAGCATAACCGTTTACTGCCGGAGAAGAGAAACTCTGAACCTGGTTTATAATATAGCTGTTTTGCTGCGAATTATTTAAAACAGCAAGTGCAGAAACCCCAATATTGGTATAAAGTTTATCACTGATATTGTATTTTAATTCTAATGGAACATTAATTCCACGCACTTTAGCATCAACAGATGCCAGGTTTTTGCCTGATAAGGTTTGTGGTGCAGAAGCATCTAAAGACTCTGTTGTACTAATAGAGGCATATGATACGCCAGAACTTATTGATAATTTGTTGGCGATGGTATACGACAAAGAAAATCCATAATTCATGGTTACCTTATTGTCATTACCCATAGCAGGGGCAACGTATACATCAGGCTGCCATTTAGAGTTACCACTTGCTTTATCGGCTGGTTTTTGTTGGTTTGCATAGCTATCCTGAGCAAGCAATTTTTCGAAATTTGTTTGTGTACGGGGTTGAGGTTTTTTATTTTCTGTTAAAATATTAAACTGTTTGGATTTCAGGTTGGAAAGATTAACACCTGCAAGTTTACTATCTAAAAGATTATTATTTACAGGAGTTAATTCTTCTACTGTATTAATACGAGGATAACTGCTCTCTTGCGATAATAATGGTTTTAGGTTTTCCGTAATTTTTGTTGCACGATTGGCAGCTATATTATTTGCAGCAGTTGCATTGTTGTTTAATGGTGTTGGATTGGTTTTAGTTTCAGTAACTACATTTGTATTTCCATCGGCGGCAGGAATTTGCTGCGCTTTCTGTTTAATTACCAAAACTTGTTTTTTCTGATCTATATTGTTTTGCGCCAAAAATATACCTCCGAAGATTAAAATTAGGGCAGCAGCAGCCCACAAAGGCCAGTAAGTTATGCCTCGTCTCTTGTTTTTTTTCTCCGAAAAGCGCTCCCATGCACCATTAGAATAAGCTTCCTCATGGTTTTGGAGTTGCGCAGTAATATGCTCAATTAATTCCTTATCCATTTTTTTCGTATGAATTAACCATGGTATTTAGGTAAAGGGTACGTAACTTATTTTTAGAACGTGTGAGGTAAACACGACTGGAACTTTCAGGAATGTTTAACATCTTCGAAATTTCATCGTGGGCAAAACCCTCAATTTCATATAAGTTAAATACCAGTCTCTGCGTATCTGGTAAATGATTTAGTAAATTCAAAATATCATTAACGTGTAGTTCCGAAGCAATCGAAACGTGGGTAGCCGGATGTTCGCTTTCTGCTAAATCATCAACATAGAACTGAACTTTAGCACTCCGTATTTTATCTATTGCCGTCCTAGAAGCAATCTGGGCAATCCAGCCTTTAAACGATCTTTGTAATTCTTCCGGATTCTTTGGTGCTTTGAAGCCACCAACATGTTTGAAAATCTTGATAAAGCTATCATTTACAAGCTCTTCACTATCCGAAGTATTCTTGGTATACCTTAAAATTATGCCCATTAAATAGCCATAAAATGATTTATACATCATTTCTTTACAGCTATTGTCGTTTTTTACACAGCCTTTTAAAATTTCCTCAAAACTGAGTATTTTTTTTATCACCCCCGTAAAGGACTATTTATTAAAGGTTTATCATGATTAATTATTGCAAATTTAAGAAAAATAACACCACCCAATTTTTGGGCAGTGTCAATTTTCGTTTTCACAGGTAGCGTGAATATTTTATTTGTTCGTCATCACTGATAAGCCAACTCCGGTACTATCGGTTTTGCTCGATAAACCTTTAGCCCAGATGGTATAAATTTTTCCTTTTTCTATTTTAACATTATTTAGGTTGGCAACTGCGGCAGTTGTTCCGGTTTGTCTTATTTCGAAATTATAGCTGATTGATGGGGTTATTGATGAGAAAGCTGAAAAATCTTTAAAGGCTTTATTCGTAGTCAATAAGAAAGGAGCTGTAAGGCTTGCAGGATCGGCATTGCTCACCTGTAAATCAAATGGAGCAGAACCTGGACTTAAGTTTACAAAACGAACTTTAGCCTTATCAGTTTCAGGTGCTTTTAAATCATCTTCAAGGATTAAAAGTTTTGTTGATTTTAAAGTATCTACTACGAAAACCGAATAAAATGATCCTGATTTTAAGGTAGCATTAGCTGTGGTTAAATATTTTAAAGTATCCTTTTTTGCAACACCTACCAATCTTATTCCTGGATAAGCAGCATAATAGCCAAGATCTTTAGTATAAGTAAAGCTGTTTATTTTTTGGTTATCCAATATAAAATCAAGCGCAGCAGTTCCTGGTGATGCATGAATAAAGCCAATACCGGCAGCTTCTATCGGATCATTGTTAAAATCCTTTTTGCAGGCAGTTATGGTTAAAGTTATAGCAAGGAGAGAGAGTATAATTTTTGTCGTAGTGCTAAAATTTTTCAAATCCGTTTTCATTTTAATGTTTTAAATCAATCTTTAAACAAAGTTGGTTAATGGCCATTAACGCTTTTTTCTTGTAAAACGATTAGCGGAATGAAAACGCTACACCTATGCTGATTTTTTTTACAAAAGAAAAGCCGCATGGTTTTCATGCGGCTTTAAACAATGTTTTAAGCGTAAAATTAAGCGTACATTTCTTCTCTTAATTTGGCAACATCGCTGCTGTTGATGTATTCATCGTAAGTCATCAACTTATCAATAGTACCTTTTGGCGTAATTTCGATAATGCGGTTGGCAACGGTTTCTGTTAACTGGTGATCTCGTGAGGTAAATAATATAGCACCCTTAAAATCTTTCATGCCGTTATTCAGTGCCTCAATAGATTCAAGATCCAGGTGATTGGTTGGCTCATCAAACATTAACAAGTTAGCCTGTTGTAACATCATTCTGGAGAACATACAACGCATTTTTTCACCTCCTGAAAGCACTTTTACATTTTTAAGCACTTCTTCGCCTGAGAATAACATTCGTCCTAAAAAGCTGCGGACAAATTGTTCATCGGCATCGGTACCAGAGTACTCACGTAACCAATCTACCAGGTTTTCATCTTTGCCTGCAAAATATTCAGAGTTATCATTCGGAATATCTGCTGTGCTAATGGTAACGCCCCATTTAAATTCGCCTCTATGGTCTGTATCTCTTCCCGTTAAAACATCATAAAATGCTGCGGTAGCTAAACTGTTTTGAGATATAACTGCAATTTTATCTCCTTTATTTACCATAAAGGTAACTTTGTCGAATAAAATGCCATCATTTCCACTTTTGCCTAAAGCATCAACTTGTAAAATCTGATCTCCAGCCTCGCGACCGGTATTATTGAATATAATGGCCGGATATTTTCTGCTAGATGCTTTAATTTCGGTGATATCTATTTTATCTAAAGCTTTTTTACGGGAAGTAGCCTGTTTTGATTTAGAAGCGTTTGCACTAAATCTGCGGATAAATTCCTGCAGCTCCTTCACCTTATCTTCCATTTTCTTATTCTGATCGCTGCGTTGTTTTAATGCCAGCTGACTAGATTCGTACCAGAAAGTGTAGTTACCTGTGTAAATGCTCATTTTTGCAAAATCGATATCTACGATATGCGTACAAACAGCATCTAAAAAGTGCCTGTCGTGAGATACAACCAAAACAATGTTCTGATAATCGGCCAGGAAGTTTTCTAACCAGGCGATGGTTTCGATATCTAAATCGTTGGTAGGCTCATCCAGTAACAAAATATCCGGATTGCCAAACAGGGCCTGTGCTAATAAAACACGTACTTTTTGTGTATTATCCAGCTCCTTTAACAATTTGTAGTGATTATCTTCAGTTATACCCAGATTGCTTAACATGGTCGCAGCATTGCTTTCCATGTTCCAGCCATCCATTTCTGCAAAAAGATTTTCAAGCTCTCCGGCGCGTTCGCCATCCTTCTCCGAGAAATCTTCTTTCATATAAATGGCATCTTTTTCTTTCATGATGGCATAAAGTTCTTTATGGCCAATCATTACAGTTTCTAATACCGAAAACTCATCAAATTCGTAATGGTTTTGCTTTAAAACGGCCATTCTTTCGCCTGGAGTAAAAGCCACGCTACCAGAGGTTTGATTCACTTCTCCTGATAAAATTTTAAGAAAAGTAGATTTACCTGCGCCATTAGCCCCAATTACGCCATAGCAGTTGCCTTGGGTAAATTTTAGGTTAACATCTTCAAATAATGTGCGTTTGCCGTACCGTAACGATAAATTAGAAACTGAAATCATGCTATAATTGAAATAAGCCGCAAAGATAAGGAAAAAGGTTGAGGGTAGGAAAGTGTTTAATTGTTTGATTGTTTTATTGTTGAAAGGTTTGGAGGTTGGAATGTGTTTGAATGTTGAAAAGTTATAAAGTTTGAAGGATTGGGAAATGAAGGGTTCGGTACTTTGTGGCTCAGGCAGTCCCGTTATCCGCTTTACTGCGTTGCACTCCGTGTTCGCTACTACCGGGTTTATTTTACAAAGGGGAGAAGCTTTTGGCTAATGGAAATAAATCTTTTATTACGGAACATTAATATATTGATTTTAGTAAACTGTTTCAAAGTGGGGGTACGTCATTCTCGCGCATGCGGGAATCTTAATGCAAACTTTAGATTCCCAATCAAGTTGGGAATGAAGACCTATCTGAAGGTAATTTGCAGCAAAAAATAGAATTTATTAAATGGCTTTGATCTGTTTATCTCCAGCAAAAGGCTTATTTTAGCCCCATGCAAAACGATCTCTTGCTCGAAACCATAAAAACCACCCTTCAAAAAAGCAAAGTAGAAAAATTAGCGGCTATCGCTTCAGAAGACACCTTTTCGGTAAAAGATCTGATCGATTTAAGCTTTTATCATGATGAGCAGATCGGGTTTCGGGCCGCATGGATTTTGGAAAATGTATTTGCTAAGCATCAGCAAAGATTTCTGCCCTATGCGCTTTATTTTTTGAAGAAATTTCCGCAACAAAGCAATTTATCTGCATTGAGGCATTATGTTAAAATACTGGCCTTTATGACGAGGAAAAATGCTTCTATGGAAATCAAGAAAATTCTTGCCGATTATGATACCGATCATCTGGTAGAGGTCGTTTTTGCATGGTTAATTGACGAAAAGATTCCGGTAGCTGTTAAATCACATTGTTTAAACATTTTGGCCAATCTAAATACCAGGCACAATTGGATTAAGGAAGAGTTATTGCAAACCATGGATTTTCTGGTAGACAAAGAAAGCATAGGCTTCTTTGCGAAAGTTAAACAGATCAGGAAGCAGTTGTCAGTTCGCGGTTGACAGTTATCAATTTGCAGTTTTAAAACGCTCAACCTTCCATCGTCTATCTTATTTTCAGTTAACATAGCGTCAAATATTTTAATTGATTTCAAATTGTTTTTCTCTTTCAGCTTTAGTCTTTGAGCTTTTAGCTATTTTTACCAAATGAGTACAACATACGATATCGTTTCAAAAGTTATAAAAGAACGGCGCAGTATTTTTCCTGCCAGTTATATCAAAAAAGAAATTCCGGTTGAGGTGATTAACCAGATTTTAGAAACGGCCAATTATGCACCGACACATAAATTAACGCAGCCATGGCGTTTTGTCGTGATCAGAAAAGCTGGATTGGCAAAACTGGGTGAGGAACTTGGTAAACTATATAAAGAGTTGGTTTCCCCTCAACAATTTCTTCAGAAAAAGTACGATAGCTTTGGTGAGAAAACGAGTCAGGCTGATTGTATTATTGCCATAAATATGCAGGTGAGTGGTAAAATACCTGAGTGGGAAGAGTTGGCGGCGGTTTCCTGCGCGGTTCAAAATATGGCTTTAACCGCAGAAAGTTTGCATGTTGGGGCATACTGGAGTTCTCCACCATTGATTGATAATTTAGGCGATTTCTTAGGCCTTGGTGAAAATGAGAAGTGCATCGGCTTATTTTACATGGGTTATCATAATGAAAAACCCTGGACGCCGAACCGGACTTCGATGGAAGAAAAGGTGAGGTGGATAGAGGGGTAGGTGGGTCATTAGTTCATTGGTAAATAGCGTTAATCGGTTAATGGTAGAAATCGGTTAATCGACTTCAGACTACGGACTAAATACTTTGGACTATTAGTTCGTTATATATTTGCATTTTTTATCATCAATTTTGCCCGTCCATTTTCCATCATCCATCTTACATTCTCGCTATGTTAAATCCTCTGGATCATTATTTCGTGCAAAAAGACGAGCCGATTAAAAGTTGCCTTCAATATTTGAGGTCACTTTTAATGAGTTATGATGATATTACGGAACATTGGAAATACGGAATGCCTTTTTATTACCACAAAGAAAAAATGTTCTGTTATCTTTGGATCCATAAAAAACTCCTTCAGCCTTACATCGGTTTGGTTGACGGACATAAAATTGAACACGAAGATCTGTTGCAGGAGAAAAGGGCCAGAATGAAAATTTTATTGATCAATCACCTCGAAGATATTCCCAAAAAGAAAATTGAATCCATTTTAAACCTGGCTTTTGACCTTCGCAAATAGCTACATCACCCATCTTCCATTATCCATCTTACATCTTCCATTATCCATCAGATATGTCTGCATTAAAATCAAAACTTTATCAGCTTTGCTTAACTTTTATCCAAAACAGGATAGAAAATATAGAATATTCACTGCAACAAGCCAGGCAAGCTTCGAATGATGATACGAAAAGTAGCGCGGGTGATAAATATGAAACCACGCGCGAAATGATGCAGCAGGAAATGGATCGTAATAGTAAATTACTGTATGAAGCAGGGCAGCAGAAAATTGCTTTACAGCAGATTGAAAATGTAGAATCAGATCGATTGGTTAAAAACGGATGTTTGGTACTCACTACCGAAGGTAATTTTTACATCAGCATTAGTGCGGGCGAATTAAATACCGATGGACAAAAATTCTTTGCGGTATCACAGGCTTCGCCGATAGGGAGGTTTTTGATTGGAAAAGCTATAAATGAAAGCTTTAAGTTTAATGGGAAAGATTATATTGTAAAAGAAATACTGTAAAGTTTTTAGTTAACAGTTCAATATTACAGTATTAAGCGATTCTATATTTATCGCTGGCGCTGAAAATCTGCGTTTAAATTTGTGTCATCTGCGGGAAACCTTTTTCATATTTATTCCCGCTGATTTAAGATGATAAACGCAGATGATAAGTTTTCAGTTAGCAAGTTCTAATAGTTAACCAATAATCAACTGAAACTCCTAATTGTAAATTCATGAGCTACTTAATACCCATCCGTTGCGCAAAAACCGGCACCAAATAAGCCTTTAAATCCGAATAAGGAATAAACACTACAATTTGCCCTTGAGCATAACTTGCTACTTCGTATGGGTTATACATAAAAGCGATGCCGTTCGCATTGAAATAAAAATTATTATTTGGCTTTATAAAATCATCAAAAAGCACAGTGCTTAAAGCATCTTTGGCTTTAATATTATATTCTTTGCGAAGATTGCGTTCTAAAATACCCTGTAAAGTATTCGAATCTATTTTAACAATGTCGCTCAACACCATTTGTTTTTTGTTCTTCACGTCCAAACAATACATTACGCTGCTATAATTACCATGTGCGCCGCCTGTATAAGCATCGGCCAGGAAATCGATTACCACATAACCATTATCGTTATAATTAACCGATTGCTGACTGTTGTTGGTGTAGTTCATCCAGGCCTCATAATCATCACCATTGCTATTTTGTTCGGCAACCTGCAATTTATAATCTTTAAAATAGTCTGCAGCAATGTTTTTAAAACCAATTGACCGTTCAACCTGCGCTTTTATTCCCAATATCTTTTTAAGTTCAGTATTTAACCAGTTGCCATATTCATCTGAATTTTTACTTTCCAGGTATTCAAAGCTGATCTGCGCAGCTGGCGATTTGGTCTGGTTGGCAAAAGCTTTAACCGAATCTTCGTAAATGCCTGCATTGAACTGATAACTTCCTTCAGGATATTTTTCTTTCAGGGCAATCGGGTATTTTTTTGTTTCATCGCCACTTTCCCATGTGCCGTCAAAACCATTTCCATTCCACTTTAATGTTAAATGTGGTGATTTTGAATCCTGCGTAAAGTATGATTCATAAAAACTATACTCGGTAAGTACCATGCTATCTTTACCGATTAGCGTATCGGTTGAGAGGTTAAGCCATGAGCCATCGTAATAATAAAAACCGCTTACATCGTCATCAACTTTTTGCAGATGCATGACTACCTTTTTGCCTGCAATGGTGCCCTCTAACCGTTTATAGAAACTCCCGGTAAGCCCGGCTTTTACATTAACCGTACTATCTGTAGTTTCGCTGGTATTGGTTCCGTTTTTAGGACTGGTACAGGCTGATATTATCGCTAATCCAAAAAGGCAAAAAAGAAAAGAATACTTCATAAGGCAGACAAATTAACTAATTTGGAAGATTGTAACATTGGGATGTTTTATCATCCGATTGCGCCAACCTTCCAAATTTAAACCTCTTTACTAAGATTTTGTTTTGTTAAAACTCTTGTTTATGCTGTAATATAAGTTTTTTGCTGTGTATCTTCCCGGATCGATTATTCTTCTGATGGTGTAAAGCGGGTAATTCTCGTCCCTTGCCGTTGAAAGTATAAACGCAGCCTTAAAGCCATGTTCTTTTAACTTATGTAAGGTTGATGATTTGAAAACTCCGTAAGGAAAAGCAAAATATTCTATTTTTTTTTCAGTAATCTGCGCCAGTTTTTTTGAGGGTTCATCAATTTGAGTCGTCCAGTCGGCATCGGTAAACTGTGCAAAGTTTTTATGATCATAAGTATGGCTGGCGATGGTATTTCCTTCATCAGCTAATTGTTTAATCTGCTCTTTAGTCATGTAACTAATGCGGCCTTTTTTCCCGATAGATACCGTCATGATAAAATAAACACCTTTAAAACCGTACTTTTTTAATGTGCTGTTCCCAATGGTGAATTGGTCTTCATCCGTATCATCGAAAGTAATCATAATTGGCTTTTCGGGTAATTTAGCACCGTAAACCAGGTAATTGTACAACTGATCGGGTAAAATAGAGTGGTAACCACTATCGGCCAGCATTTTCATGTGCTGCTTAAATTTATCAGGAGCAATAATATCGTCATGTGCTCTTTTACTATCGCTGGCAATATTGTTCCTGATCTGGTGATAACAAAGTACAGGAACCTCTCTTTTTGCCAAAATGGTTTTGTTATCGGCAGGTTTGGTATTTGCCGAATCTATTTTAACCTTTTCGGTAGGATTTGCAACTGCTGTTTTTTCTTTTGAAGCCTTAGAGGGCTGGCAAGAGGTTAAAAGTAGTATTGAGACTAAAGCATAGAGCAGGAAACCTTTCATAACGTACTGGTCTTAATTAAAAGCTATTTTTAATGCTGTTGCTCAATGTTTTTGGCGACCAGTAACCACTTGCAATAATCCGGCGGATGGTAAATAACGGGTCTTTTTCATCACGTTTAGTCGATAGTTGATAAGCCATTCTAAAGCCACGTTTTTTAAGCTCAGGGATGCCTTCTGCATTCCATAAGCCAAAAGGATAGGCAAATTCGGTCATTTTTTTGCCAGTAATTTCTTCCAGTTTTTTGGTTGGTTTGTCTAATTGCTCTTCCCAATCCTTACCGGCATATTTTTTAAAGTTTTTATGGTCGTAAGTGTGGCTACCGATCACATTTCCTTCATCTGAAAGTTGTTTAATCTGTTCTTTAGTCATATAATCCACAAATTTTCCTTTTCTACCTATCGAAACGGTCATGATAAAATAAACTGCTTTATAACCCAGTTTTTCTAAAGTTGGGCGTACAATGGTAAACTGATCCATGTCAGTATCATCAAAAGTCAACATAATCGGTTTGCTTGGTAGGGCAGCACCAGTGTTCAGGTAAGCATAAAGCTGATCTGGTAAAATGGTGTGGTAACCGCTATCGGCCAGCATTTTCATCTGGTCTTTAAAGTTCTGGATTTCTACAATATAGTCTTTACCTACTTTACCATCAGTTGGTTTCCAGTTTCTTACCTGGTGATAACATAAAATTGGCACTTGTTTTCTGGCTAAAATGGTTTTAGCATCAGCAACTTTAATTTTTGAAACATCAACTGGTGTTCCGGTATTTGCTTCTGTTTTGGTACTTTGTGCGGCAGAATCTTTATTGGCAGAATTTTCTGTTTGAGATTTAGATTGGCAGCTGGCAAATAAGATTGCTCCGGCTGTTAGTAAGGTTAAAAAGCTGTATTTCATTATTAGGATATATAACTACAAAACTATGAAATCCATTAATTATTTATCTATCAAAATAAATTGTGTTAATAATTAATTTCAGTTGTTGGAAATTATACTAACTATCGCATTTATTACACATCAGGGCCTGCTTAATATCCTTTAATTAAATAATTTAGCAGCTCAAACAAATTTTTGATGAATAAACTTTACAAACTCCTTCTCGGTGCGCAGTTTTTATCTTTAACTGTTGCTGCACAAAACAAAACATTTACCATAACCGAAAATATTCAGCCACAACCTAAAGCAAATTATCAGCTTGCATCGCGTTTTTCGCCAAATAAGTTGAAGAAGATGGTTTATTCTACCGCTGTAGATCCACATTGGCTAAAATTGAGCAACCGATTCTGGTACACTTTCGAAAGTCCAAAAGGGAAATTCTGGTACCTGGTAGATCCTGCATCAAAAAACAAAAAACTGATGTTTGATAATGCTAAACTGGCAGCAGATATTACCCTGATTGTTCGGGATCCATTTGATGCAGAACATTTACCGCTCGAAAACTTAAAATTTGCAGCCGACGAAAAAAGCATTTCTTTCGAAATCAAAAGCACGGTTGATGAGCTAAAACAAGATAGAAAAGATAAAAAAGCCGCAGATTCTATGCAGAAAAAAATATTTTCTTTCAAATACGAATTGGCCAGTGCAAAATTAACTGAGGTACCAAATTTCAGTAAACCAAAGCCAAAACCATTATGGGGATCGGTAGCGCCCGATTCTTCAGCCATCATCTTCTCCCGTAACTACAACCTGTATTGGATGGATAAAGACAACTACAAAAAAGCAGTTAAAAATGAAGATGACAGCACCATTGTAGAGCACCAGCTCACTAAAGATGGCATTAAATTCTATTCGTACGGAAGTGATGGCGATGGTGAGAACAATGTGGAGAACGAAAAAAACAATAAAAAACGTCGCGGCGCTTATGTGCTTTGGTCGCCGAATTCAAAATATTTTGTTTTGGATAGAACCGATTCGCGCAAGGTTAAAGATCTTTGGGTAATTAATAGTGTTACGCCTGGTCGGCCAACTTTAGAAACTTATAAATACCAGATGCCCGGAGAGGCCGAAGCTCCTCAGGATGAAATTTTACTGTTCGATTTTGCTGCAAAATCTTATAAAAAAATGAATGTTGCCGCATTTAAAGATCAAAGTATTTCGGTATGGGGCAAACCATCATTAAATAAAGATCGTGATAACGAATTCCGTCCGTCTATTTGGTTAGGTAACGATAGCAGGTTCTATTTTTCGCGTACCAGTCGCGATTTAAAGCGGATTGATATTGGTACTGTTGATATTGCCACCGGAAAAGTTACGCCTTTAATAGACGAACGTTTTAATACGTACGTTGAAGTTAACCGTCCGGGTTTGGTTAACGATGGTAAAGAGTTGATTCATTGGAGTGAGCGCAATGGCTGGGCACATTTTTATCTTTTTGATGGAAATGGGAAGCTGAAAAATCAAATTACCAAAGGTGCTTTCCACTGTGAGAGTATTGTAAATATCGACGAGAAAAAACGCATTCTTTATTTTACGGCAAATGGAAGGGAAGGCAAAGAAGATCCTTATTATTTACATTTATACAGCATCAATTTTGATGGCTCGAACATGAAATTGTTAAATGCCGGCGATTTTGACCATCTGGCAAATATGAATGATAACAATACTTTCTTTGTTGATAATTATTCGAGGGTAAACACTGCACCAAAAGCGACGCTTTACGATGGAACCGGAAAAAAAATGATGGATCTTGAAACAACAGATCTTTCCTTGCTGGTGGCAGCGGGTTACAAATTTCCTGAGCCTTTTAAAGTAAAAGCAGATGATGGAATAACTGATTTGTACGGTGTAATGTATAAACCTTTTGATTTCGATCCCAATAAAAAGTACCCGATTATCGAATATGTTTACCCAGGGCCACAAACCGAGGCTGTAAACAAAGCTTTCAGCAAAAGCATGGACCGTACCGAACGTTTAGCTCAATTTGGTTACATCGTAATTACGGTAGGCAACAGAGGCGGAAACCCTTCTCGTTCTAAATGGTACCATACTTACGGTTACGGCAATCTGCGCGACTATGGTTTAGCTGACAAAAAAACTGCTATTGAGCAATTGGCCGCAAAATATTCTTACATAGACGAATCGAAGGTGGGTATTACCGGTCACTCTGGTGGTGGTTTTATGTCTACAGCCGCCATGTTGGTCTATCCAGATTTCTTTAAAGCTGCAGTTTCGAATGCAGGAAACCATGATAATAGTATTTATAACCGTTGGTGGAGCGAGAAACACCATGGTGTGAAAGAAACAATCTCTTTAAAGGGCGATACCTCATTTAAATATAGCATTGATAAAGATCCTGATCTGGCCAAAAATCTAAAAGGTCATTTGTTATTGATGCACGGCGATGTAGACAACAATGTGCACCCGGCAAACTCAATCCGTGTAGCCAATGCACTAATGAAAGCGGGTAAACGTTTCGATTTCCTGATTATTCCAGGTCAGCGCCATGGTTTTGGAGATATGACAGAATATGCTTTCTGGAAACTGGCCGATCATTTTAACAAATATCTAATTGGCGATTTTTCTGACCCAAGTGATGTTGATCTTGTTGAAATGGACAGAGATATTGAGCAGAACGGAAAATAATTTCATTTAACCACAGATAAAAAGGATGCACACAGATTCAATCTGTGTTTATCAGTGTCTATCTGTGGTTAAATATTTTTACTGCAAGCCATCTGTTTTTTGGAAACAATTTTCCCGCCATGGTTTGTGTCCTCAAGAACCATTTTTTATAAGATAAGTCGTCATTGCGAAGCTAATTTTCATTAGCTGTGGCAATCTATTCAGTAAGTATTTTTTTTACTGTTAGATAGTTTTTTGGAAAGCAGAGCCAGGTAGTTCTTCGGTTATTTCAGTCCTGCTATTGCCTATAGTCCCGATTTGAATTTTCTTAAATACAATATTTTGTTAAATCGGGAGCTATTTGGCGCTATCAGGTTTAGAAACAAAGTAGATGCTCATGCAGCCTCAAAAATGGAATGCTGCCTTGCCCACCTAGCCCCGGTTGAAGTGTTACCCTGCAGCAACGAGGTACGAGGCAGCGAAGCGTATAAACGTAAAACGGGACAAACTAAATGTTTTGCATAGGTATTGCGCTCCAAAAAAAACACGTCACTGCTGAGACTAACACTAATAGCCGTGGCAATCTTTCGCCATTGTTTGTGTTCCCACAAACCATTCTAGAGATTTAACCATGATATTAAGGACGATCTAAGAGCGAAACAATTAAAGGGACATGACTGTTGTTTTATTATGAATTATAAAAGCACAATTTTGGCAGCATTTCTCTTGGTTGGAGGGATTGCCAGTAGCAGCGCTCAAGATATAAATCAAAAAGATGTTCCATCTGTTATTAAATCGGCATTTAATAAAGCTTATCCGAAAGCAACAGATGTAGATTGGGAAAAGAAAGGCGCAAACTATGAAGTCGATTTTCATGTAGGAAGCGTTGATCATAAAGCTACTTACACTGTTTCAGGTAAAACACTTTCTTTTGAAAAGGATATCCCAAATGGTAAATTGCCAGCAGTAATTGCTAAAAATATTAAAACGAAATATCCAAAAGGCAGGATTGATGATGTTGACTGGATTAATACTGCCGGAAAAATAACTTACAAAATCGATATTGAAGGTACACCTGATGTAAATGTTTGGTATGACGCCAGTGGAAAGTTTATCAAAGAGGTAGCCGATTAAATTTTAAACATGATTGTGATGGCTTGTTTCCCCACAAACCATTTTGTTGTATTTAACCACAGATAAAAAGGATGCACACAGATCAATCCGTGTTGATCAGTGTGCATCTGTGGTTAATAGTAACTTGTTTAATAAGAGTCAAACAAAAAAGCCCCGAAATTTTCGGGGCTTCTGATCTGTTAAGGTAATCCGTTAATGGCTTTTATTTGTAAAGGTAATTTACAGCAATTACATCATTTGCATTAAAAGTGCGGTTGCCGCCGTTAGAACAGGCTAACATGAACGAAGCTGCATCAGGATTAGAAGGTGTTCCTGGTATTCTTACAGCGCCAACATTCGATGCGCCTTCATTGCCTGCACCACTTGCTCCACAGCTAAAAGCACGGTTCATATAATCTGTATGACGGAAACCAATGCAATGGCCAACTTCGTGCTGGATTACTGAAGCCAGGTATAGTAAATTAGGATTGGAACCATAGGCAGCTGAATTGGTGTTCATTCTGATCTGGTTAAAAGGCTGACCTGATGAAGTAGGAAAACCAGCAGAACCTAAGGTAATAAAACCACCACTCGGACCTTCGTTAAAACCTACTACATTAATGTTTCCGGTTGTTCCGGCGTTAGCCCTGCGGAAAGTGATACGTAAACCCAAAGAGTTGTATCTTGAAATCATGGTGTTTACAGCATCGCTATATACCTGAGGTAAATTGGTTACCGATACTGTTATTACACGTGGCAACGATTTAACCAGGTTTGTGGTTCGGTACTGTTCAGTTTCGGCAATGTTTAAATTTGCATCAGTAGAAGGTTCAGCTAAATTGTCGTCAGTTAAAAGGATATCGCCTTCTACCAGATAGCCTTCATCTATCTTGCGGATATTATCGGTACTAAAACCTAGAGATTTGATCTGTGATAACTTGTCTGCTGAAATTTCAGTCTTGCCCACCACTGCATTTTCTGTATTATTACTCTTACAAGAGTATAGGTTCGTGAGAAGAAGGCATGCTGCTGCAATCGATAAAAAATTAGTTGTTTTCATCTTAGTTAGAATTAAATTAGTTTAGGTTGAATTAGTTAGTTAATAATGTTTGTGGATTACCTTATAAATCCTAATTTAGGGAAGATAAACCATGTAAACAAAAATTTATAATAAAATAATATTTGAAAGTCATTACTGTATATTTAGTTTTAGTTTTTTGTCTGTCTGTTCTTGGTTTAAATGCACAGGTACAACCTGGCGGAATAGAGAAAAAAAATGAAAAATATATTTCAAAAACAGGGAATTCTGTAAAATTGAGTGCCGATCAGCCTATTCTGGTCAGGTTCAACCGCACCTTAACAGCAGCCGAAATTCAATTATTGAAACCCCAAAAAAGTCTTTCAGGCGACTATTTTATTGTCCAAAAATCAAATATTTCTAACTTTTCAAACCATGTAATTTACCAGGAGCAAGCCAACGGACTTTGGAAGGTTAGTGATAGATTGATGAAAGTGCTGAGTAAAAGCAATAAAAGGAACGATTCTATCCTGGTCCGACTAGCCTTAAAAAATATAAATGCTTTACCAAAGGCCATTGCGAGTTTAAATATAAAATCAACCGATAATGTAAATCACATCTGCACTGTTTATCTATTACCTGGCGATTTAATGTTGCTGCTGGAACTTAATGATGTTTTATATGCCGATATTTTACCTGTTGCCAAAGAGGAGGAGGTTATAAATGGCCTCGACCTGACTTTAAACCAAATTTCTAACGCCAGAAATCTTTTTCCCGGCATTGATGGTGCAGGTATAAATGTTTCTTTTAAAGAAGGGATGTATGATGCTACCGATCTTGATTTATTGGGGAAAACGGTAACCGGAGCTACTATTGGCAAAACGCCTACCACTCATGCTACCATTATGGCAACTTTAGCTTTAGGAAACGGTAATTCCTTTATCCGGGGTTTAGGTGCAGCACCAAAGGCCAAACTTGCCTATTCTGATTTTACTAATCTGATGCCCGACCTGATTACCGATTTAAACAAACTTCAGGTTAGCATCCAAAATCATTCTTATGGTACCGATATTGATAACGATTACGGAATAGAGGCTGCAGCATACGATAAACAGATCTTCGAAACGGATACTTTGATCCATGTTTTTTCTGCCGGAAATAAAGGAACAAGCACACCTTCAGTGGGGTTTTATCAGGGGATGACTGCCCGTGCCAATTTAACGGGTAATTTTAAGCAGGCGAAAAATCTATTGGTGATAGGAGGGATCAACAGAGAAAATATTTCTGAAAATCTGAGCAGCAAGGGGCCTGCATACGATGGTCGTGTAAAACCTGAACTTGTTGCTTTAGGCGAAGACGGAACATCGGGCGCTGCAGCAATTACAAGCGGGTCTATTACTTTGCTCGAACAATTTTACCGGCAGAAACATAAAAAAGCACCTTCTGCATCACTCATCAGGGCAACAGTGATTAATTCTGCCGACGATTTAGGCACACCGCAGGTTGATTTTGTCTATGGTTTTGGGAAACTCAATGTAGCTCAATCGTTAAAAACTTTAGATGAAAACAGGGCGTCATTGTACGAAGTGGCTAAAAATCAGGATTTGCTTATTCCCTTAACTATTCCGGCGAATGTAGCCGAAGTGAAACTGACTATTGCCTGGAACGATCCTCCTGCTGTTGTAAATGCAGCACAAAGTTTGGTTAATGGATTAGATTTAAGTCTCGAAACTCCCACAGGGAGCCAAATCCTGCCTTGGGTATTAAGCAGTTTTCCTCATTTAGATTCCCTCTCAAAACCTGCAGTGCGTAAGGCAGACCTAATCAATAATATTCAGCAAATTACCCTTGATAATCCATCCACCGGTGCTTATACTATTCATGTCAAAGGAAATAGGATCGAACAAGGTAATAACCAGCCTTTCGCATTGGCTTATCTTTACACATTCAAAAACACTTTTTCCTTTATTAGTCCTGTAAAAAATGAACACTTTTTTGCCAATGAAGATAATTACATCCGTTGGGAAAATACCTATACAAGCAAAACGGGGAACTTGTTGGTGAGTTATGATGAAGGTACTACATGGAAATCAATTGCTTCGGGCGTCGATTTAAGTACAGGCTTTTACCATTGGAATCCACCAGATCTGTTTGTTAAAGCAATGATAAAAATGGAAGTGGAAGGAAATGTAATATTGAGCCAGCCGTTTGTTATTTCCAGTCCCAGGATATTGAGCGTTGGCTATTTTTGTAAAGATGGTTTGGTGCTTAACTGGAATCCACAACCAGGTGCAAAAGACTACACTTTGTACAATATCGTAGATAATATCCTTTCTCCGGTGTTAACCCTTCCTGATACCCTGGTTAAGCTTGATGCAAGCAAGATTACTAGCAAATATTTTGCTGTGGCGGCGAACGGTACAGATTTTACGGGGCTGAAAAGTTATACGATCGATTATACACAGCAAGGGATTGCCTGTTATGTGAGAAATTTATTTGCATCAGTGGCCGATGATCAGCGGATAAGAATTGACCTGAGCATAGGCACTACTTTGGATTTAAAGAACATCATCTGGGAAAAACTGATAGGTCCAAATACTTTTAGTGTTTTAGCGCAGACGAAACCCATTTCAAATCAGCTTAATTATACCACTTTTGATGATAAGCCGAAAACTGGAATCCAGTTTTATCGTGTTACTTTCGAAACGGCTAATGGTCAGGTACAAAGCGATCTGGTATCGGTGGTTATCCTGAAGGAGGATGAATTTTCTTTTTTTCCTAATCCTGTAGCTGATTATTTAACCATTCTGAGCGGATCATTTGAAGATTATAGTCTGTCTATTTTTAACATATTAGGGCAGAAAGTTTTTGAAGAAAAAGCCACAAGTTCGAATAAATTTGCACTTAATGCCTTGTCAACAGGGGTTTATGTAGGGGTGATTAATAAAAATGGGCAGCAATTGAAGAAATTTAAGCTGATTAAGAAATAACTCTAACTATACATGTTTTGCGTAAATCTTTGTGGTTAGCGGGAGGCATATGTTTGTTCCCGCAGATTTAAGATGATAAACGCTGAAATATAGTAACTAAAGATTTTAAGCTCTATCTGCGTAATTTGTGAGATCTGCGGGAGACTAATTGTACGTTTATACTCACATTTAAAATAGAACTCCTAATTTCTTCGTATTTTTCAGCAAATGTGATTAATTATTTGAAAAAATCCTTTAAAATGAAAAAACTCCTTATACTTTCAAGTTGCACACTTCTTTTCTTTGGTTCCTGCAAGCAAGGCGTAAAAAGCACTAATGTTAATGCCGATTCTTTAGCCATTAAAGCCATTAATGATTCGAGTTTAACCCAATATTTATCCGTTATTGCTGCTGATAGTTTGGAGGGAAGAAAACCCTTTACCAATGGCGAAACCAAAACCATTAATTACCTCAAAACTCAGTTCGAAAAACTAGGCCTGCAGCCAGGCAATGGAGATAGTTTCTTTCAGGAGGTACCGATGGTAGAAATTAAATCAGTACCTGAAGATAAAATGGTATTGAAAGGGAAAAATGCTTCGCTAACATTAAATTATTTAACTGATTTTGTTGCTGGTACCCGTCGTGTGCAAGATGAAGTGAGCATGAGTAACTCACAACTTGTTTTTGCAGGCTATGGTATTGTAGCTCCGGAATTTGGCTGGAACGATTATGCAAATCTTGATGTAAAGGGAAAAACGGTGGTGGTGTTGATTAATGATCCTGGTTTTGCAGATGCTACTTTGTTTAAGGGTAAAAATATGACTTACTACGGCAGATGGACTTATAAATTTGAAGAAGCTGCCCGTCAGGGAGCCACAGGAATTATTATTGTTCACGATACCGAGCCGGCGGCTTATCCGTGGACAGTTGTTCGAAGCGGTTGGTCGAAATCTAAACTTACCCTGCAAAGTGAAGACAATGGAATGAGCAGGGCTGTGGTAGAAGGCTGGATTACCTTAGATAAGGCGAAACAGCTATTTGCATTGGATGGGAAATCATTCGATCAATTGGCTTTAAGTGCCCGTAAAAAGGGTTTTAAGGCTGTTGATTTAAATATAACCACCTCATTAAAAGTTAAAAATACCATCAAGAAATCAGTTACTTATAATGTGCTGGCTAAAATACCTGGCGATAAACGTAAAGATGAAGCTCTTATTTATTCGGCACACTGGGATCATCTGGGTGTAGGAGAGAAAGTAAAAGGCGATTCTATTTATAATGGAGCGGTTGATAATGCAACAGGTGTAGCAGCTTTATTTGAAATTGCTTCGGCATTTAAAAAGTTACCCAAAGCTCCTGGGCGTACCGTTTTGTTTATTTCTTATACAGCAGAAGAGCAAGGTCTTTTAGGATCTGAGTATTATGCCAAACATCCTGTTTTTCCATTAGATAAAACTGTTGCCAACATCAATATGGATATGATGGGCATAGCAGGTAAAACGAAAGATGTTGTCGTTTACGGCTTTGGTCAGTCAGAATTGGAAGATTATGCTGCGGAAGCCGCTAAAAAGCAGGGGCGGGTAATCGTGCCAGATCCTGTTCCATCATCTGGCTTGTACTACCGATCCGATCATTTTAACTTGGCAAAGGTTGGTGTACCTTCATTATTTACCGGTTCGGGTGTAGATAATATCAAAAACGGCAGAACATGGGGATTAAAGCAGGTGGCCGATTTTACCAAATTCCGTTACCATTCGCCACAGGATAATTTCGAAGCCAATACATGGGATTTATCAGGCATTGTAGCAGATGTTCGAATGCTTTTTGATATGGGATATCGCATCAGTAATGAAGCTTCGTATCCGAAATGGAAAGACGGATCGGAATTTAAAGCCATTCGAGAAAAGAAGTAAACAAAAAGCGTCCAGATGGTAAACCGGGACGCTCTTCGAAAAAAAAAGTCATTTTATTAAGTTTCCTTAAGGGAGAATTAATTAAAAGTAGAACTGTACACCTAATCTTGGTGCGAAAGTATCAGCGTTTAAGCCAAAAGTATTGGTTTTAACTTTAGCACCAGTTCCTTCAGCTTTTAAAGTATAGTTTTCATAACTTAAACCTTTAACCGAAAGTTCGATACCAATTCTTTTTGTTGGGAAAAATGCAAATCCTGGAGCAAGTTCTACACCGATTTTAGTAGTAGTACCCACTTTAACAGCGTTATCGCCGTTAGCATCAGTTGTTTTTAACTCACCAAATGCCAATGGTACTGATAATTGTCCGAAGAATTTAAATTGATCTGATAAACCAACATAGTAACGTCCGAAAGGAGCAACTTTAAATGCACCATTCTCTGTTCTGCTGCTTACTTTTTTATCGTATTCGTAACCAACACCCGTACCAATTGCAAAATTATCGCTGATAAAATAACCAACACTTGGTAATACGCTAAAGCTGAAATCTGCTTTTGCAGCGCCGTCAACTTTTGTAGAGTTTACACCTACATTACCACCTAACATAAAATTTCCTTTTTCAGTTTGTGCTTGTGCACCATAAACTAAACCTGCTACTGCTACTAAAGATAATAATAGTTTTTTCATCTTTTTTATTATTTATTTGTGATTGAAATATAGCCAATTTTACTTTTTTAATTTCTGACTATATTTGAATAAAAGTCAACACTTGTGCCAGAAAACTTTGTCTGCGTCATCAAAAAATCAGTTTTTGCTCAACTGCTTAATGCACAAACAGATGTAAATTTAATGTTAATTCAATATTATTTTCGTGTGACGAAAAATCAATCGATTGATTAATTTTTAGGGCATGACAAATTGACAATCTGACTTTTTTTGTATAAATGTCAGATTTTAGGGTAGCAGAAATGGCAGGTTTTTTGGAAAAACCTTCGCACTATTTGATTAAACCCTACAAGCAGAAATTAAATTTTCTATTTTCTTTCTAATAATATCGATGCTCTTCTCGTCTGTCAGATTTCCTTCAGCATCAAATTTATTTTGCGCTTGTGCGATTAAAACTTCTGGTTGTAAAACTGGATTCATATTCAGGAATGTAAAAACAGGTAAAAATGCCATTTGCATTCTAACGGTTCCCCATAAGCCTTGGGTAGCACCCATTACCGCAACAGGTTTATGCATCAATGGCGAATCTTTGCCGCGGCTGGCCCAATCGATGGCATTTTTCAAACCACCAGGAATAGAATAATTATATTCTGGAGAAACAATGATAAAAGCATCTGCAGCAGCAAGGGACTCCCTAAATTTCGTTACGCTTGCAGGACGTTCTTCTGTTTCTGGCAAATCATGATCGGCATTATAAATGGGAATGTCATCATAGGCCACAATTTCAAATTCGATACCTTCTGGGATCAATCCGCCTGCCACTTTAAGTAACATCGCATTGTAAGATCCTTTTCTTAAGCTTCCGCATAAACCAACAATTTTTCTGTTCTTTTCCATAGCTATTAAACCAGAACTTTATCAAAATGTTTGGTTTTTGCAAGGACATATCGTGTAGTTTAAAAATTTATAATCACTATTTTTGGCGTTTAATGTACCATAATGACTGAGAATACGACTACCACATCAATTATTGAAAAAACAGTTTTTCCGATCCTTTTTGCTTTAAGTTTTTCGCATTTATTAAATGACACCATACAATCATTAATTCCTGCAATTTACCCGATCATCAAAACCAGTTATCGTTTAAGTTTTTCGCAGATCGGACTAATTACTTTAACTTTTCAGTTAGCCGCATCGCTGTTACAGCCTTTTGTGGGTTTATATACGGATAAAAAACCTCAACCATATTCGCTTGCAATAGGGATGGGATTTACCCTGATCGGTTTAGTTTCGCTTTCCCAATCAACTCATTTTTATACCATATTAATTTCAGTTTGTTTTATTGGGATAGGTTCTTCTATATTTCATCCGGAAGCCTCAAGGATGGCGCATGCCGCATCTGGAGGAAAGAGGGGATTGGCACAATCTGTTTTTCAGTTGGGAGGCAATGCCGGTAGTTCTTTAGGTCCACTATTGGCGGCCTGGATTATTGTACCATACGGGCAGTTCAGCGTGATCTGGTTTTCTGTAATTGCACTTTTGGCTATTGTTATTCTAACCTATGTTGGCAATTGGTACAAAGGATTTATGCTCTCCAGAAGTAAAAAGATCAATATTCAAACCGTTGTTAATCAGTTTTCGAGAGGGAAGGTGATTTTTTCGGTATGCATTTTACTCTTGTTAATTTTCTCGAAATATTTCTATATGGCGAGTTTAACCAATTATTTCACCTTTTATCTTATCGATAAATTTCATGTTTCCGTACAAACCTCACAGATTTATTTATTTGTATTCTTATTCTCGGTAGCTGCAGGAACATTATTGGGTGGGCCAATAGGCGATAAAATCGGACGGAAATACGTAATCTGGGCATCCATATTGGGCACCGCTCCATTTGCATTGCTGCTTCCACATGCCAGTTTGTTTTGGGTAGGAGTACTTATTGTCCCTATTGGAATGATATTAGCATCAGCTTTCTCTGCAATTCTGGTTTATGCACAAGAATTAATTCCCGGAAAGGTAGGTTTGGTTGCCGGTTTGTTTTTTGGCTTTGCCTTTGGTATGGGCGGTATCGGATCGGCCTTGTTGGGTAAATTAGCAGATTCTACCAGTATCGAATATGTATTTAATATTTGTGCGTTTCTGCCTTTGATCGGTTTATTAACCGGATTTTTGCCGAATATTGAAACGAAGAAGAAATAGAAATTAAAACGGATAACAAGGGACTTTAGCAAATTAAAGTGCCACGAAAAATCGTCATTACCAACTCGATTGGGAATCTTAATGCAATAAGCTTTAAGATTCCCGTCTGAGCGGGAATGACGAACCTTCTACTGAAATGTATCAATGGTAACCTATTATAAGGAACAGCTATGATTTTATGTATAGCGTTCGACAGCCTCTATGCGTTTAGAAGTGGAAATTAAATCCTAGAAAAGGGTTAAAGGTATTAAAACCAAAGTCAAATGCTTCTGCTTCGTACCAGGTATTTGATGGCGATTGACCATCATAATCAATTTTATTATATGATAGCAGAGAAAAGCCGAGTTCTATACCAAGTTTTTTAGTAGGAAAAAATGCAAATCCTGGTCTTAAGGACGCATTGTATTGCGTAAATTTTGTATTAGGCGTAAGGTTGTAGTTATAAGGGCCACTGTAAGTTTCGTCAGTTTTTACAAAGCCAATTGTTCCACTAAACTGGCCGAAGGCTTTAAGTTTATCAATAATATCTATATAATATCTTACCACAGGGCCGACTGAAAAACTTTTTTGTTTACTTGTTCTTGTGGTGGTTATGTTATAGTAGGAATCATAATTATTATTCAGATTTTTACTATAGCTGGCACCTGCTATTAGTCCAATAGCTAAATTTTTAGAAAAGAAATGCGCATAACTTGGATTTATGCCATAAAAATTTCTTTTTTCGTAATTTGCCGATTCCGTTTTTGACGAAGAAATACTTAAACTACCTCCAATTAAGTTGTCTCCTTTTTCTGTTTGAGCATTGGCTCCCATAGTGATAGCGCATACCGCTACCAACGTTAATAATTGTTTTTTCATTTTCATTTGTGTTTTTGTGTATCCAATGATAAAATAAAAAAATGAAATAAACTATGTTGTTAGTTGTTTTTGTGCTAATGGTTTGATTATCAGTTTTTAAAAAAAAAGACACCGACCTTATTATTAGATCGGTGTTCGGTAATAAGAATGAATAGATCGTATTTTACTTTAAATTTGCATTCAGGATAAAGTAATAAAGTTCAGTAGGAGAGAAATTGAAGTCGCTACCTATTTCGCCTGTAATTGATTTGAGTTTTCCATTTTCTTCTGGAAAAATGCTTCTGTAGTATTCGATCTGGGCACCGCCAATTGATTTGATCTTTCCGTTTTCTTCGGGGAAAATGCTTCTGTAATATTCGATGGTAATATTACCAATTGATTTGATTTTTCCATCTTCCTCAGAGAAAATGCTTCTGTAATATTCGATAGGCATATCCCCGATTGATTTAACTTTTCCATTTTCTTCAGGAAAGATGCTTCTGGAATATTCAATTTTTTTATCACCTATAGATTTAATTTTACCATTTTCCTCTGGAAAAATACTTTTGTAATATTCAAATTTCTTATCTCCAATGGATTTAATCTTTCCATTTTCTTCGGGGAAAATGCTTTTGTAGTATTCAAAATTGGTATTACCAATTGATTTGATCTTTCCGTTTTCTTCAGGGAAAATGCTTTTATAATATTTTAATTCTGTGTTTGCTGTAGTTTGTGCTTTTACACAAAATGCATAAGTTAAAAGTAGGGTTAAGCTTAAAACCTTTAAGTTTAGCTGGCTAAATATATTTTTCATTTTATTGAAGGTTAAAAGTGATAATTGAAAGTAAATGTTGGTGTGAAATTCTGCAGGGCGAGCCTTAGGTTATTGGGTTTGTCATAGTTGTAAAGCGATTCTTCAGCATAGTAATTTTGATGGAAAAAAGATACAACGGGCAATGAAAACTCCAAGGCAGCATGTTTTGATATAAAATAACTAAAGCCAGGACTTATACTTGCGCCCCATCCCTTTATTTTAGCATCTGTTCGGATCAGGTAGCCTTCATCATCAATGCGGTTAAAAGTATTTACCTGTAGAAGTAAGTTTGCCTGCATGAAAAACTTAAAACGATCTTTAATGTCGATATATTTGCGTACAAAAGGAGAAAAACCAAAGCTAAATTCCTTTACTCCATGCTGTTCTTCGTAATATCCGTATTCTTCATTCCATGCGATATAATTTTCACCCCTGAGTTTTGATAGATTTAATGGGATTTCTAAACCAACGGCAAAATTATCGGCTAAAAAATATCCTCCTCTTGGCGTTAAGGTAAACGTGTTTAAGCTGGGTGATGAACTGTTTTGTTTAGAAGTTCCAAAACTAAGGCTTCCGCCAGCAAAGCCGGTTCCTTTTTCAGTTTGGGCATAGCTGCGCCAACTGACGGCGCATAACAGCGCCATGATGATTAATTTAGGTTTCATTTTATTTGTGTTTTTGTGTGTAATCAATAATAATCATTATTGAGACAAAATGCAAGAAAGTGAACTATCATGTTAGTTACTTTAATTTTTAAACTGATTTTAGTAGCTTCAAGGTAAATGAGACTCTTGGTGCTGTTTTTGCATAGTATAATAATGAATTGAGGCTTGAAAGTTGAAGATTAAAAGTCTTTAAGGAGAAGATTAATTGATACATGTTCTACAGCAATGGAATCATATGTTAAGCGATAAATTTGAAGGTTGAATTTTAATGTCCTACGATGTTGTAGTTAATAAATTGAATAGATAAATGAAGTGTTTTCATCCCATAAAAATTGTATCATTTTTTCTTTTATCAGTTTTGATGGGATGTATTGGCAAGAAAAACGAGTTTATTTTTCTGGATCGTATGACCTTTACAAATTCATATGATAAAAACGCGGTGAAGATTTCATATTATATATTGATTAACAACCCGGAGGCTAGCAATGAAAAGCTAAAAACTGCAATTATTCAATATACAAGGGGTAGATTCCGTAATGATCAATCCTTGAAAAAGAAGGATGTTACCTCACTCAACTTTGTATTTTATAAAAAAACAGGCAACACCTCTTATTTTATTAAAAACGAAGAATCTCCTGGTGGATTGTCAAGTGAAGAAATAGCTCATTATAAAGAAGATTACATAGCTAATTATGATGTGACCAAATGTACCGGAGGTTTCACAGAAAAGCTCTATCTGTATGATTTACCAGAGAACACCGTTGTTCGTAATTGCAAATAATTTGGTATTAGCGCTAGCGATTTGTAAAATGAGATACGGGATTTAGCGCATTTTAATTAAAGTATTTATTAAATAAGGGCATGAAGAAAGCGATGTTAATTGGTGTCATAATTGGTATTCTTTTCTCCATTTGGGATACGTTGGTAAGTTATGCAGATACTGCGCCAATAGACGTTGAACCAGGTATTATTATTTCATGGTCAATAGTTGCAAAAACTATAATCTATATGTTTATTGGTGGCGTGGCGGCACTGATGATTATGTTTATGATTAAATGTTTTGATCGGTTATTAAGAAACTGATATTTGTTAATTACCAGGCAATTACCAATTTGTATTTAATGTTGTTCAACTGGAAGTATTTCGGCTCATCTTGAGTACATGTCGCAAGTAATGTCAATAAAATGATTAGCTTCTTTATCATTGTCCATTCTTTCTCAGAATTTCGGAGAAACTAAGCTACTGATTTAATTTACCCCAACTTAATGTGGTAAATAAGTAACGAATTCTTGCGGGATCCAGGTTTTATAGTGATGCACTTCTGCTTTTGCTTTTTCGCTCACCGGTATTTTCCATATTTCGAAAAACGACGATAAATTGGAATTGGTAGTTTTGCAGATGGTTGTATACCAGAGATCGATCCGTTGTTGGTTACTCAGCGGATGGTCGTAGTATTTTCTAGGATCCATTTCCCGGTATATTTTATTGGCTTTGATAATAGACTCCCATCCAAAATGTTCAATAATTTGGATGTACATGCATAAAGCGGTAAAGGGGCTCTTTCCCCATTTTTCAAAAGTAGGCTGGTTTTGAAGATAATTATTGATTTTCTCCTTTACTTTATCTCTGCTTGCAATTCCATCGTGATTATATAAGCCCTTTTTTAATACTTTATCATATACATAAATCGAATAAAGGTTAGTGGTTACTTCACTAACTTCATCCATATCAAGACCCCAAAATTGATGGCGATGGCCTAACTCGTGGAAATGGCCCCAGCTTCCTTTTTCTTTCAGTATTTTTTCGTTTAGCATCAATTCGCAACTTTCATCATCAGGAGCCACAATTTTATCCCAAACCGTAAACATATAACCATAGGCAACCTGATTATCAATGATTATTCTTTCGGGATGTGTTCTGGTTTGACTAATAATGGCTAAATCGGCGTCTGCATCCATTATTTGATCCCATAATTTTAGTAACGACTCAGGATTTTCTAAGTTTTTAATCCGGTAGGACGGAACGGTAAGAATAATGTTATTGGTAGCAAGTTCTGCCCATGGTGCAGGGTTATTTTTGATCGTTTCCCATTCGGCAAGGGTATTCTTTCCTAATTTGTAATAAGGTGCTTTAACCACACCACTTGCGGTAATATTAATAGATTTAAGTGTAGAACTATCTGGAATTCTGATGTACAACAATCCGCCATAAGGCGAAAAAACTGTTGTGGTATCTTTATCAAGTTCGAATGATCTGGTTAAATCAAAACCGGTCCTTACCAGATTATCCAAGTGTTTTAAATCGTCGTTATGGATCCCGATTTGAGCTTTTAAATATTGGTTTCTGTATTTAGGATCGACCACAATACTGACTTTCTCACCTGCTGGTACGTAAACCCCGGTACTATGCAGCCTGAAATAATCCGGATAGGGATCAGCTAACCCCTGTGAGCCAACTCTTACATCTATATCGATTTGCTCAACATTCCGTTTTGCGTTTTGAGGCACTCTGCCTGGAAAAACCTTACTTTCTGGATAAACAAAATCTGTTGCTTTATCTACATTATGGATTTTGTCAAAAAGATATTTTGAAAATTTATAGCCTGCTTTTTTCGCTGGTGTAGAAATATCAATCGGATTTTTGAGCGTTGGAACAGCTAATGTATCACTAATCACTAAAATGGATTTTAACTTTTTAATAATTTGACTGGTATCAGCATTGTTTGAAAAGGTAAGTTCAAGATTTGGCTCTATTCCATAAGCATATTCTGTAGGATCAATGGATGTAAAAGCAGGGTTTGCCAACTGTTTAAAGATAGCTTTCACACTAAGATAAAAAGGAACATCTTTTAAATTCAAGGTATCGTTAATGTGATTTGCCTGAATTAAAGTATAAGCATTAAATATCCCTGCCTTGCTGAGTAAACTGTTTATTTTAACCAGGTCGTTGAGGTAGGATTTGGTGTGGTCTCGATGTTTAAAAATATCTGGATAGGGGGAGCCATAAATGAGTTGACCGCCATCCCGTATATATTTTTCGATTTTTTGTTGTGCAGTTGTATCCTTAACATCTTCTGTTAAAAAATATAAACTGGTATTGGGCTGAAATTTGGCGTTTTCAGCAATATAGACTCTCGCTTTATTGGCTTTTAAGAAACTAATTAAGGCAGGATCTGCAGATTTGGTTACAGCTACTTTAAGTTTTTTAGGATGAGTGCCTGCATTTTCGAGTATATTTTTTAATAGTTTTTGAACATTTTGATCGCTCAATAATTTGCTTTCAAAATATGCCGATGAGCCGATGGCAAAAATCTGTCCTTTACCTAAGGCACTGGTCATCATTATTGTACTTGAAACTTCTACCTGTGGGGCAAGCCTGTGTGTTGCTACAATATTAGGTTCTTCATTCGTGGTGTAAAATGCCGAAACAAATTTGCCTGTATCAGGCATTGGTAAAGACTTGACGTCTTTTAAAAGTGATGATTTTTGAAAATTTTGTGCGAAGGCATAACTGGTGAGGAATACCAGATTTAAGAGTAGATAGGTTTTTAGATTCATTTTCAAGAGCTTGTATATTACAATTTTAAGCATCTAAAATTGCTATAACAATATAGCTTATGTTAAAAAAAGCTAAAATATGCCAATTGTTTTCCCTGAGTCCTTAAAGTTTAAAACAAAAAATCCCGCCCCAATTTTATTGAGACGGGATTTGATCGGAATGTATTAATCAACGTTTTGGTTCAGGAACACAAAATTATGATCGAACATATCTAACTTAATTTTGCTGTCTTTATCTATCTTACCAGCCAATATCTCTTTCGACAACTCATTTAAGATTCTTTTTTGAATGACCCTTTTTAACGGTCTGGCACCAAACTGTGGATCGTAACCCAACTGTGCCAGCCAATCTAAAGCTTCATCACTGGCATCCATCTCTATACCCATTTCGGCCAATGTTTGCTGTACCTGTTTAAACTGTAAGCTTACAATATTTCTGATTTCGCTACGGTTTAACGGTGTAAACATAATCAGCTCATCAATCCTGTTCAAAAACTCCGGACGAATGGTTTGCTTTAATACCTCAAACAATTCGTTTTTGGTTTTGGCAACTACCTCATCTCGGTTTTCGTCGCTTAAATTTTTAAAGTTATCCTGAATTAAATGTGCACCAATGTTAGAGGTCATGATGATGATGGTATTTTTAAAATTCACCGTCCTTCCTTTATTATCGGTTAAACGGCCGTCATCCAATACCTGTAACAGGATATTAAATACATCAGGGTGTGCTTTTTCGATCTCATCAAGCAATACCACCGAGTAAGGTTTACGTCTAACGGCCTCTGTTAACTGACCGCCTTCATCGTAACCAACATAGCCTGGAGGCGCTCCGATTAAACGCGACACAGCATGGCGCTCCTGGTATTCACTCATATCGATACGGGTGAGTGCATTTTCATCGTTGAATAAAAATTCGGCGAGGGCTTTTGCAAGTTCCGTTTTACCAACACCAGTAGTACCTAAAAAGATGAAAGAGCCTATTGGTTTGCGTTTATCCTGTAAGCCTGCACGTGAGCGGCGGATGGCATCAGAAATGGCTTCAATTGCTTCGTCCTGACCAGCCACGCGCTGGTGTAACTCTTCTTCTAAGTGAAGCAATTTTTCCCGCTCACTGGCAATCAGTTTCGTAACCGGAATACCTGTCCAACGGCCAACCACACCTGCAATATCATCAGCCGTAACTTCTTCTTTCAGCATGCGGCTATCGCTTTGCTGGCTTTCTAAATCGGCTTTAAGTTTTTCAACTTTATCCTGGGCCTCTTTAATTTTTCCATAACGGATTTCGGCCACTTTGCCGTAATCTCCGGCACGTTCTGCCTGTTCTGCTTCTAATTTATAGTGCTCAATTTGTTCCAGTTCGTTATTTACTGCATCTACCAGGTCTTTTTCACCTTGCCATTTGGCTTTAAATTCATCACGCTCTGCTGATAGATTGGCAATTTCTTCTGAAAGTTCTTTAACCTTCCTATCGTCTTTTTCGCGTTTAATCGCTTCGCGTTCTATTTCTAAACGCATAATTTCACGGTCTAACGCATCTACATGTTCAGGCACACTGTCCATCTCCATGCGCAGTTTAGATGCAGCCTCATCCATTAAATCGATGGCTTTATCCGGTAAGAAACGATCAGAAATATACCGCTGACTCATTTCAACAGCCGCGATAATGGCTTCATCTTTAATCCTTACTTTATGGTGGGTTTCATACCGTTCTTTTAATCCACGAAGGATAGAAATGGCATCCTGGGTGTCAGGTTCTTCAACCATTACTTTTTGGAAACGGCGCTCTAATGCTTTATCTTTTTCTAAATATTTCTGGTATTCATCTAAAGTTGTGGCACCAATGGCACGCAGCTCTCCGCGGGCAAGGGCAGGTTTTAAAATGTTCGCTGCATCCATTGCGCCTTCGCCACCACCAGCACCCACTAAGGTGTGGATCTCATCGATAAACAAGACAATTTCGCCATCGCTTTGCGTAACTTCTTTAACTACAGCTTTTAAACGCTCTTCGAATTCGCCTTTATATTTTGCACCTGCAATAAGCGAACCCATATCAAGCGAATACACCACTTTGCTTTTTAAGTTCTCAGGCACATCACCTTTAATAATTCTGAATGCAATTCCTTCGGCAATGGCAGTTTTACCCACACCTGGTTCACCAATTAAAATCGGGTTGTTTTTGGTTCTGCGCGATAAAATCTGGATCACCCGACGGATTTCTTCATCACGGCCAATCACCGGATCCAGTTTTCCGCTTTCGGCATACTCGTTTAAATTCCTTGCATATTTGCTCAGGGCCTGATAAGTTGCCTCGGCATTCTGATCAGTTACCCGGTTATCACCACGCAATTCTGTAATGGCTTTTTTAAGGTCTTTCTCGTTAACGCCCTGTTCTTTTAATAATTTCGAGGTGCTATCGTTAACGGCCAAAACGCCTAATAATAAATGTTCTACAGACACAAATTCATCTTTGAACTCTTTTAAAAATGTTTGTGCTTTCTGTAAAACGCTATTTGCATTAGATGACAGATAGACATTACTTCCACTCACTTTCGGGAATTTAGTAATCTCTGCATCTAAGTTTTGATTTAGTGAATTAAGGTTAACGTTCAGTTTCTTTAAAACATACGAAACTACGTTTTCATCAACAGTAAGCAGACCTTTAAGCAGGTGTGCCGTTTCAATAGCCTGTTGCTGATTGCCTTGGGCTATTTCAGAAGCCTGTTGAACTGCTTCCTGGGCTTTTATTGTAAAATTGTTGAAGTTCATAGCTCTTTTAAGTCAAAACAAATGCCATAACAATTTTGATTTTACAATCGGAAATTTTGTCGGTAAGATTTTATATTATGTGACTAAATTACTGATTTTTAATGATTTATGCTGAAAATTTGTCTTGTTTTTGCTTGCTGTCATTCTGAGCGCAGTGAAGAATCTTTAATAGATTGGTTTGTAGTGAGAATAGCTAACTGTCAACTGATTTGGGCGTTACCCAAGCTGCGCAAGGGTCCGGGCTTTTCAGGGCTCCGCTTCGCTCCGGTACCGATGAAGGATCGGTACTGAACCCTTACAATCCCTAACGCGGAATCATTGATGTCATTCTGAATGCAGTGAAGAATCTTTATCTACAATGCTTAGACTTTGAAGCAATAATAATCGATGAAATCATACTCTATCGTTTAAAAATCCTTCGTGCCTCAGGATGACAGAATCTATCAGTACGGCCGTCATTCTCGCGCAGGCGGGAATCTTAAAGCGCTTGCATTACGATTCCCAATTAAGTTGGGAATGACGATTCCTCGCGGGAACATAGTGGAGTTGCTACATTTGACTGGAGGGTTTTATTTGTCAGATTTAAACATTAAACTTTAAATTTGAATATATGAGCAGACGAATATTTGATGAGCCTT
>Ga0190271_10000124_pt1 | contig 40234 bp, 46 predicted proteins | sample Popmic356T_FD_133747 | JGI IMG/M metagenome (GOLD analysis project Ga0190271, IMG submission 133747) | Populus adjacent soil microbial communities from riparian zone of Weber River, Utah, USA - 356 T | ecosystem: Environmental > Terrestrial > Soil > Riparian zone | place: USA: Utah | collected...
CCGCGAAAATGCCCCGGGGGTACATTTGGCACAACAATTCCGGATTGGAACCGGAGGAAGTAGGTGGATAGTGCCTGAGACAGATAGTATTCCTACGCAGAGGATTGTTTATAACGACGACATCAGTGTTGATCAGCGAATTAAGTTAGAGCTTGGGTACATTTACGCCACTCTACATAGCGGCGGAACTACTGAAGCCGAGAAAGCTAAGAATGTTGCTGACTTCATCGAGAAGTTATTCCCCTACATCAAGAACAACACCCCTGTCACATAGAATCCGTCAGGAGATGAGATGAGCAATAAGGTAATTGTCCACAAGGGTAGAACCAATGTCGTTCGGGTTAACTTGGGAATCGACGTTTCTGCTGACGTGATTTTCAGTGAAGTTCGTTCTGAACCAGATCAAGATTCTGTCTTGTTGATGTCATGGCAAGTTGATTTTGAAACTGACGGCACAGATGGAATGTTAATTTTGACAGTGGACAATACTATCACAGCTCAGATCGAACCCAGTAATGGTTGGATGGATCTCAAACGAGTTAGTGGTGGCGAGCCCATTTCTGTCTTTGATAAACCGCTTGAAGTTAGCTTCAGAGGAACGGTGACTGCATGACTAACTCCGTCGAAGTTGATTCGGACACTCAACTGATTCTTGTCAATCCTTCGGCGGAAACAGTTGAGATTCTTAACTCTGGTCCGCAAGCGCTTGTTCTTGATCCGGCAGAGCATCCCATTCAAGTTATTAACGCGGGACCGCAAGGTCCTCCGGGTACTCCGGGCGGAGAAGGTCCACAAGGTCCTCCCGGTGATGGTGTCCAAGCGCAGAGCATGACCGTCGAGTCACCTGGACCCGTGAGTATCTTTGAAATTTTACATCCGTATGACCACGATCCTTCTGTCGAGATACGAGACACAGCCAACACGGTTTGTATGGCTCCTACAAGTTTTACGACAGGGAAAGTAATCGTCAACATCTCGCCGCTCAGCATGAGCTTGCGGGTAAAACTCACACCATAGGAGACCCATGGCTTCAATTCCATTCTTGGGTAGTCCGGATCTCGGTAATCTGGACATCCTCAACGCTGCTTTACAGAAACTGGCATCTGATCCTGGCTCTCCTGTTGAGGGTTTTATCTTTGCCAAGACCGGCGCAACAGATCGAGTTCGTGTCAGGCTTGACGGCGCGTGGAAAGATCTCGCATTTACCTCGGACATCTCGGGTATTGGTGCTGGAACTGTCGGCACAACCGAGCTTGCTGATGACGCGGTTACGTATGCCAAGATTCAAGAGATGGCTGCGAACACGGTTTTGGCAAACACGACTGGTAGTTCAGCTAATCCCACCGGTATTACCAAAGCCGCGTTCATTACCTGGCTTGCTCTTGCTCTCGGTGACATCACTGGCGACGGTGCTCTCGCGGCTAAGAACACGATTGCTACTGGTGACATCGATGACGCCGCGGTTACCGTTACCAAGATGGCCAACATGGCAGCCAACACGGTTTTGGCCAACATTACCGGTGGTGCCGCGGCTCCGGTTGCCAACACTCTTGCTAACTTTAAGACTTGGCTTGCGCTGAGTCTCTCTGACATCTCTGGCGACGGCGCCCTTGCCGCGTTGAACACTGTTGGCACTTCGCAGATTGATGCTGACGCTGTTACCTACGCCAAGCTTCAGAACATTAGTGCTACGAGCCGAGTGCTTGGCCGTATCACTGCTGGTTCGGGCGATGCTGAGGAATTGACTGGTGCGAACATCCGTACCATTCTTGGTACCCTTGATGCCGATACCGTTGGTGGTCAGTCTGCTGCGGCGATTGTCACGTCTGCTGCGAACACGATTCGCAACGGTGCCGGTGCAGCGTATGACACGTTGATCGAGATTCAGGCTTTGCTTGAAGCTGATGACACTGCTGACGCGTTGATCTCTGCGGCTGTTGCCAACAAGAATGCCAAGGGTGTTGCCGCTGATCTTGGTACCGCGGCTGCCGACGCAGTTCACAACCATGCACTTAATACTCGTGATGTCATTTGCCAGTTGGTTCGCAAAGCTGACTGGAAGCATGTCGAAGCTCCGTACACTATTACCGATGTTGACAACGTGACTTGGAACCTTCCTGCTGCGCCAGCATCTGGCGAGTACCGGAGCATCATCATCCCAGCGGCGGCGTAGCCCATGGCTGTCATCGATGTTCTTGGAGGAACTGAACAAGACGTCCTTGACCTCCAGGCTAAAGGTCATCCAGGTAACGCGAGCATTGATAGACGTCGTCTGTACATCAGTGATGGTGGGTTTGTCAGAGCAATTGACGTTGACGGATTTGATCAGTTCGACGTAGATCAAACAATTTTCAGTTATCGTGGTGCTGCTCGCAAATGGGTTTCTGGTTTGGGCGGTCGTACCGACGACAACCCAGCTATCTTTATCTGGTGGGGCGATTCAGTTACCGAGCTTATGTACGGCAACCCTCTGTATCGATTCAGAGAACGTATGGCTCGGTACAACGGAGGGCGCGTTTCTCCTGGCTGGATCTCTGCCGCACCACTTAGTAGTGATGTACTTTCGTTTGGTGGTGGAGGTGTTAACCTTCTTCATACTGAAGCATTCCGACTTAGTACTGGTTCTTATGGAGCTAGTGGTGGAACGCAAAACATTGCGATTGAAGCCGGACTTGCACTTTATGCCTTTCGTCTTGCCAGCGGTTCTGTACTTACTCTTTATCAAGATCCTAACAACGATGGTACTTGGACAGATCAGGTTGTTGCGTCGTTGGAGTGGGCTAAGGCTCACATTCATTATACCGCCTATGGCACAGACGCTTCTGTTGGATCACTTGAAGTTCGTGTTGATGGGGTTCTTGTAGCTACTATTAACGGTTATGATGCTGGTTTGGCCGGTGGTCAACTAGAATCTGGTCACGTACATCTTTGGGATTCAGCAGACATCTCAAGAGCACATACTATTACACTTACTGCTACTGGTGGTATATTTGATGTCGAAGGCATCTACTTCGCCCATCACGACGAGACTGTTCTGGTGTACAACGGTGGTAATGCTGGAGAAAAGTATGATGATTTCTTGGCTGTTCCGTCAGGTCATCTCTTGCCCCCCGCTTATGAAGTTGCCGCATCTCTTCAGCCACATGCCGTCCAATTGGCATATGGTTTAAATGATTACGGAGATGCTGGTGGTGCACAAGATTTGTATGATCAGATAGCAGAATCAGTTTCTGGCGTTAAGCTGCATGGCATAGATCCTTCTGTGGGAGTTCTTATTCCCTACGCTTCAGGCGCTCGTACGGATTGGCCTGATTATGTTGTAGCAGCAAAGGATGCTTGTTCAGATAGTAGAGCTTGTTCTATTGATACTAGCTGGATGCTTGACGGACCTGCCAGCACCAGTGATCCACAGGATCTGGTTGAGACCGAAGGTGGTCAGCATCTTCATCTTTCCCAAGCTGGTGGTGAAGTCTGGGCTGACTTGGTTTCGCGATTCTGGTTGTGTGACAACATCAACTGGGCAGACGTTCTTGCCTATACTGCACAACGTTTGATTAATGATGAGCGTTCCGCGGAGTTTACTGGGTCGGGTTTTGAAGCTGGTTTAGTGGTTACCAAGCATGATGCTGGCAAAGCTTACTTGCTTCTTCGTGATGACAAGTATCCGACTGCAGCTAGCACCGGTTTGATGGGTGAGATCAGTCTTACCGGTCGCGGAGCTACGACGCTGTTGGGTGCTGGTGGTCTTAATGGACTTGTCGGATTCCGATTTCGCGCTGCTTCTACTTGGACTGATACTTCTGCCCCAGGTGACATTGAGTTTTTCAACTGTGCGGCTTCGTCGGTAACTGTTGCGGTTCGGATGACTCTGCTTGCCGGCGGTGGTCTCAAGTTTCCTGAGATGACTCCTCCTGCTGGTGCGGCGAATAACGCGATTATTGCTGGCCGCGACGTAAGTGGTAAGACTGAGCTTGGCGTTGTGATGCCTGATAGTTCATTCAGGCCAATTGTTGGCGACGACTATACTAATCCTCATATCAATCCTCGAATTACACTTCAACCAACCGGTTGGTTAGCAACAACGGTTGACCGTAGCTCTGGCACAATCACCAACGTTGCAACTCTTACCACGCAGAAGTTGTTTCTTGTTTCGATTGAGCTTCTTGCGGGTATGTTGGTTACGAACATTATATTCCACATCGGTGCAACACAAGCGGCTGCACCAACTAACTGGTGGTTCGCTTTGTATGACAAGAATCGGGCATTATTGGGGCAAACAGCAAACCAAGGTACTACTGGTTCGGGATTGAATGTACCCGTGTCAAAAGCATTGAGTTCCGCATATTCTGTCACGGTTTCAGATTTGTATTACCTTGGGATTATGTTCCATGGTTCGACCATGCCGACGTTGCTGTGTTCGTCGCCAAACGCGTTGGTATCTTCGATGGCTCCGATTTTACAAGGTAACACTGCCGATACGGGTTTGACTACTACTGCACCTAACCCTGCAGGAGCTATTACTTCTGGTAATACTCGTGCATATGCTGGCGTTTCATGATATTAGAAAGGATTAACCAATGACATACGGTCCCCTTTCTATGAAGGGTGCGTTTGATTTTGAGCAGCATATTCCAGGAACAATTGGTGTTCCACGAGCAGGTTTTGCTCGTTTGGGCGTTGATTCCAACCTTATTCTGAAGTGGATTGCTCCTGATGGAACGACATATCAGGTTGCTAGTAAGAATCAGCTTGATGCTCATATCGCTGAAGTTAATCCTTTTGAGCACACAGCATCTAAAATTCAATCGACTGATGGTAATGTTCAAAGTGATTTAGATGCTTTGGATGCAAATAAAGCCGATAACGCTGGTATGGAGGCTGCTTTAAGGGCGGTTTCTTCTTCGCCAAACACGATAAATATTAATACTGCTGTAGCGGAATCGAATCTTCTTTCATTTACTTTGGCTGGTGGCGTGCTGGCACGCGATGGAGACATGATTATTATCGAGGCGGCTGGCGATGTTCTTGCTAATAGCGGTTCACCAACTTGGCTTTGGAAGTTCAAGAGTGGTGCCATTGTAATGGATACACCCGCTACCGCGATGGCGATCAGCGGCAATCTTAGACGATGGAAATTCATTGCGACTATTCTCAGAACAACGGTTGCCTCTCAGATTATGTCTGCGAGTTTGTTGGTTTCTTTGCCTGTTGCTACGACAGATTTCAATGCCATTGATCCTCTGCATACCTTTGTTGGAAACTTGACTGATTTTGCTGCCACAGATTTCAATGGTAACACGGTTATTGCGTTGACGGTTCAGATGAGTGTCTCTAGTTCTGCCAATCGAACGCGCATGTATGGTTATAACGCCAGAAAGGTGAGGGCTGTCTAATGCCTGATAATATTCTCCTCATCATGATGGATGATATGCGTTACGATGAGTTGCAGTACATGACCAAGACCAGAGAACTTCTTGGTGGACAGAACGGAACAGAGTACACTTGGTGTCATTGCAACACTCCGCTTTGTTCTCCGACGCGTGCAGCTATCATGACTGGGCAATTGTCGAAGCATCATACAATTGTTACCAACTCAATGAACACCGCGCCTCTCTATGCCGATAGTACCTTTGTTGCGATTGGACTTCAGGGGTATAATGTTGGACTTGTGGGGAAGTTTTTTACCGACTTGGCCGCAGAGACCATGAAGGCTGGCTTTGATTATTGGAGAGCCCTCAAGGGCGAAACTGCTTATGGTATTTATGACTCAGTTGATTACATTATTACCGATGGTATCAATAACTTTTTCCCCGACAAGTATCAAGATCATTATTTGACTGGGCAGGCTGTCAACTTCATGCGCGATACTGAGCCATGGTGTTTGTGGTACTGTCCTACTTCTAATCACTGGCCGTGGCAGGATCCACCTAACCATCAAGATGAGTATCTCTTCAAGGACTTCACTATCCCAGTAGAGACAGATAGATCTGATCAACCATCATTCATTCAGTCGCTTTCGAATCCTACTGAAGAAGAAAAACAGTTCCTTATCAAAGATGAGCGAGCCCGGCTTCGTGAATTGCAGTCGGCTGACGATTCCGTTGCAGCCTTTGTGAATCTTATTGAAGCTACTGGTATGATGGATCATACCACAATTATTTTCACGAGTGACAACGGCAACATGATGGGTGAACACGGTATCTTCGGGCGTTTCGCTGATTCTACTGTCATCAACAAGAATGTTCCTTATTCACAAGCTATGCGAGTTCCATTGTTGATCCGCAGTCCTTTGTTTCCAAAGGGTGAAAAGGTGAGTGTTCCTACGCAACACGCGGACATTGTTACCACTATGTTGGCTAGAGCTGGAGCAAATGCTCAGCGTCCAAACCAAGCGGGTTCAAGTTTGTTGAACATTGCCGTCAACCCGGCAGGGTTCGCAAACCGTGGCCTACTCGGTTATCGGGATACTGCTGGAGATGGTCTTACATTGCCTTCCGCGGACATGTGGACTACAGCTACTCACAGACTTGTCAGATGGCAAGGACAAAGTCCTCCAAACACCTATCAGCTATTTGATCTTATTGCTGATCCTGGAGAGAACACCAACATAGCATATAGTAATGTAGGACTTCGTAACAGCATGGAAACAGCCATGCAAACCGCTCTAAATGCGCCATAGAAAGGAATGACATGGCTGGCGAAATCAATGTAGTTTCTAGGACTCAGATCATTGTGGTTCATCCTGGATCCAATTCAATTGCTATTATCAATGCTGGCCCGCCAGGTCCCGGCGGTACAGGTGGACCCGGTCCTGCTCCTGAAGCAGAGTTGATCGGTGACATGCACGTTACTCAAGTTACCACGCTGACGGACATCTATGGCGAGCAGCACGTCACTACCCTTACTCCTTAGGAGAACTCATGGCAACCTTAGAAGCGCGTCTTGCTCCTACTTGGGGAACGCTTGCTGAACTGAACGCGTCAACTATCATTCTTAGGAGAGGTGAGCGTTGGTTCCGTATTGATGCTCCTGTTCTCAGTGATCCAGGTAATCCCTTTGATGGCCTTCCTAATCCTGCTATGCAGTGGAAGACTGGTGACGGAACTAAACGTTTCAACCAGATTGCCAACTATGATCCAATTGGCGTTGGCGGTACTTCGGGTGGTCCTGGTTCAGTTGAAGTTTCTCCGCATAGTGTTTTGGCCAACCTTACTGCTGAGCCTGGACCAGGGGATTCACTTAGAATTACTTTGCAGCCAGGAGATGATCCCGATACCACAAACACGCTTTTGGCTGAATTGGGTATTGGAGATACTTCCGGAATTTCTGCCATGCTTGGTGATGTTTCGGTAGAGGAAGTAGCTACTGGTGGCTTAAGAGGCGTATTTGATAGGTTTGCGGGTAGGACGGCTACTCCCCCTATTGCTGTTACTGGCACTCTTACAAATGGTAGTGCTACTATTACAGTAGGTTCGCCTCTTGATTCCAGAATTGGTATTAATGCGAGAGTGTTTGTGCTTTCTGGTGGGACAGGTCTTGCAAACCCAGCATACATTAACGCAATTGCAACAGACCGTTTGAGTTTTGCTGTCACAAGCACGATGTTTGTGCTTACGCCAGGTAGTGGTACTCCGTTACTTGCTACTGCCCCTGGTAGTCGAAGTCTTGAAATCAGGGACCCCAATGCTAATGCGTTTGGGATAAACTTCGATGGTATTCCGAAACAAAACGTTTACAACGGTCTTTATGATTGGCGATCGACTCCAAACCCCCTTCAAAGTACTAGCATTACTGGTGAAACGACTCAATCTAGAGTTCTTAATGGTGTTCTCCATTGGAGAGCGGCACAGGTTAATAGTGGTGCCTGGGAACAAATTACCGGAGCACAAGATCTTCTGCTCATTACTCGCCAGATTGTTGCTCCTGTAGGTCCATCTTCGCATCATACCTGGGCTACTTTGCCCGCGGCTGGTACTGCTGGAGCTGAATTTCTTTCAGAAACTAATGGTCGTCACCGATTCAAATTGGTCATCCCAGACGATTACTATACTCAATTCATGTTTGGTTTGGATAATCTTATTGTCGCTGGCACAAGCGTCTCTACTATGTGGGTTGAGTTCCTTGATCCTGTTGATTCCATTTGGAAAGACATCACAACCAGCCGGGTTACTGTTTCGCTTAATACACCAATTGATATTTGGAAAGAAAGTGCTGTTGGTACACTTCACGCTGCAGCAAAGACGGCCGCAGCCCTTAGCCCAAGCCGTAGTGTTTGGGGTCGAATCATGGGAACAACGACTGGAGCAGCTACTGGTAACCCGCAATTCACTAGCGCTTGGACACTACTCAAATGACTCCTCCTCTTAAACGAGGCGGCATCCCTATGAAGCGCGGAGGCGTTCGCCGTAAGCGTGGGATTGCTGCTCCAATCGGTTTGTCTATTTCAACTACCAGCCTGGGCGACATGGTTGAACTTCAGGCTATTCCTTCTCCTGGTTTTCCTGTCGTTGCTGTTGGTGGTGTGTTTGCCACCTACGTTTGGGAGAAGGTTAGTGGTCCTTCTTGGTTAAGTATAAGTGGATCTGGTTCCACCGGAAGAGTTCTTGGTACGCCGCCTTCAGATGCCGCAGGCGATATTGTGCTTCGCGTTAGGGTTTCACAGCCTTCTACCGGTCAAAGCTTTGAGCAAGATCTTGCGGGAACTGTAGAAGATGTTCCAACTGGACCTATTCTTGATATTAGCACTGACACTCTTGGTTCTATGACTGAGGGTGAAGAAATTCCTGCTCCTGGGTTCGCGGTAGTCGCTGTTAATGGTACTGGACCCTATCAGTGGTCTAAGGTGTTGGGGCCAAGCTGGCTTATTATCAGTGGTACAGGAGCTACGGCTCGTATCACTGGAACACCTCCTGTTGGTTTCTCTGGTGACACTAGTTTCTGGGCGAAGGTCATCGATTCTCTTGGCCAAGAGAAAGCGAAGGTTCTTACTGGACACGTTGATCCAGATACTTCAGTGTTGACCATTACTAGTACCGACCTTGGCGATATGGTTGAAACTGAAGCTATTCCTGGGTTCGGCTTTCCTGTTCAAACCGTCAATGGTGTGGCTCCGTTTACTTTCGCTAAGATTAGTGGTGCTGCTTGGCTTAGTGTTGTCGGTGGTGAAAGTTCTGGTAATGCTGGTATCGTGGGAACCCCACCGGCAGGTAGTGCTGGTACTGCTAGCATCAATGTTCGAGTCACAGACTCAACTGGTGCTACAGATACGCAAGTTCTAAGCGGAACCGTTACTGAGCAACCGACGAGTGATTTCGCAGGGTACTTCGATCGCCGTATTGGGTTCACTAAAAACCTTGCCGGAGAAGCTCAACTTGAATCGACTTGTGATCTTATTGCCAGTGGTACTGGTTCAAATCGTATTGTCGGCGGTTTGATTCGTTTCGATTGTGGTGGTCAGCAGATGGGCGGCAGTAACGTTGCTCAACTTCCTTCATCTTATGAAAGTCTTATGAAGGCCGTTAGGGCTAAAGGTGTGTTTACTGCTCCGATTCTAGGTTATACCAACAAAATCGATCAACGTCGCCTTACCTTTCAAGGTTCGATTCATGCGGCGAAATATGTTACTTGGAATGGTCTTGTTGGGAACGGTATTCATGCTCAACTCGGTGTTGCTGCGATTACGGTAAACGGGACCAACTATCCCGCGCTTAGGCCAAGCGCAGCCAACAATTATTTTGGCGGGCCTAGTGGCGATGGATGGTATGGAGACCCGGGTGGTGGCGTAAGTGTTCATGGACCTGGCATTCCTTATCTTCAGAATCAAGCCTGTAGTATTCAAAGCGGATCTAATATTTTAACCACTACTTTGCCAACCGGTAACAACCCAGGGGCCAACTGTGGGAACGGTTGGGTTGGACAGAAAATTGAATGCTCTGGTGTTCCTGCCGGGACTACTGTTACCGCGGTTATAGATGGAACTCATCTCAGAATGAGTGCCAATGCCAACGCTACCGGTTCGAGAACCTGTATCATTGGAATAGATCAGGGGGCAGCAGGAGATCCGCCAAGACCATTCTTGGTCAAATCACACGCTACGGGTTCGGTTGGACTTAAGGTTTGGAATCCTAGTCGAGGCACTCCTCCTGTTGAAACCACAGAATACCAAGATCATTTGAATGTCGGTGCAAGTGGTACGTATTACATCGGTGGAACAAATCAGGCACTTGATCATAAGATTTGGTATGATGATCCGCGTGATTATCAGAAGATTGTTCACGAAGTTGTTAAACAAGGAAATGCCTTTACACCAAAACCAATTAAACGAGCAGAAGTTTGGAACGAAATGCCATGGGGTATGGGTGTTCGGCCTGTTGTTGATATTGCTCGCGCTGGTCGGATGCTTTGCCATGCTTATGTTGGTGTCAAACTAGCGGATCCTTCGGTGATTGTGTGTTTGCCTTCTTCTGGCCATGTTGCAGACGATTACAGTGGAAACCAGTTCATGAACAACCCTGACTGGTGTGAAGCACTGCTGAACTTCTGGTACAACATTGATCCTAACTATTTTAGTGACTTGCTTGCTGCAAATAGTTTGACTAAAACCAGAGCAGTCAAGATTCCAGGTGATGAATTTGCTGCTCACCCTTACTCTAATAATCACCTCAGCCCAACTGATACAGGCATGGGGCAATGTGCCAACGTTTTTAACCAGATTGGTGAAGCGTCGGGTGGCGAATATTTACCCATTGCTCCTACCGAGCAGGGCGTTAAGTGGGATCGCAATGCTGGTGGAAGTGGCGTAGGTGCTTGGTTAAATGCGCAAGGCGGTTTCACTGCCTACAATAACTTCTTCAAGCTTTTGTGGGGCGATATTCCTTGGTCACACAATAGGCTTCTCGAAGGTCCTGGCGCTGGCACAGAAAAGGCAACCGGTTCGACAAACACAGCTACTACAATTACTTTGGCAACGCGTCGTGCCAAGATGAAGCAGGTTTTCAGTTGTGCAACCATGTTCGCGATTAGAGAGCCTGGTGACGCTAGCGGTAAGTATGGAATTCGTTGGGGATCTGATGGTTCGCAGAAGTACATTATTGACACCAATGATCCGATGCATTCCCTTCGTACGCTGTAGAAAGGATTAGCCATGAGCGATATTCCAGAATACAGAACCGGAGAACTTCCAGACATTGATCCAACCATTGGCTTACTTGTTAACACTTCTGATTTGTCTAAACCAACGCCTGAAGATGGCAACCAACCAGAAGAAGCTGTTCAAGTTCCGTCAGAATTAATTGAACCTGAGGAAGTGCAATGGCAGGACTAACAAGAAATCAAACTGTTAACCGTGCTTTGTCTTTCAGAGGTGTTTCTGAAAGTCCTCCGTATTCTAATCGAGTTATGTTCTCTGCTTGGTATGGTTTTGTTGGGCCGTGGTGTGCGATGTTCGTGAGTTATGTTCTGTATCATTCAGGACATCCACTTCCGATTCGTACAAGGAAGGGATTTGCTTATTGTCCGGATGTTGTCAACTGGGCTCAAGCTAATGGTCGATGGTTTACTAATCGATCTCAAGCTAAGTCTGGTGATTTAATTCTGTTCAGTTTCGGTGGTCGAAGGGCAGACCACATTGGTATGGTTGTTGGTCGTCTTTCTGATGGTCGTATGCATACCATTGAAGGCAATACGGGCTCGAACAATCGAGACGGTGGATCAGTTCAAGAACGTTATCGAAATTCAGGAATTATTGGTTTTGTTCGTCTTGATTATCCCTCGACGCCTCCGACCCCGCCCCCACCGCCAGAACCTGAAATCAAGGAGTCAGACATGTTGTTTTTCTTTAACTACGAAGGGGCAACACGAACCTTCATGAGCGATGGTTTCCATTATCGAGAGGTTAGTGACAAGGATGCGGACGTTTACACATTCTTGTATGTAAATCTACATGGAAAGCAGATCCCTAAGGTCACTCTCGACGAGAAGCAGGTAAAACGAATGGTCAAACTTGGGCCATAGTATGAAGGGAGGCTAAGTGGCAAAGCGTAAAAGTCGTAGACCGGCTTCTACAGAAGAAGGTAGAGAGGGTCAGCTAGTCTCCCTTGCCATCGATTTGGCTGAGAAACAACTCGTAGAAGGAACCGCGACCTCACAAGTTATCACCCATTACTTAAAATTGGGTTCTACGAGAGAAAAGTTGGAGCAAGAGCGTCTTAAACGAGAAAATGAGCTTCTAAATTCCAAAGTAGAGATGATGGCTTCAGCTAAACGAGTTGAAGAGCTATACGCCGCTGCTTTGAGTGCCATGAAGTCCTATGCTGGTCAAACGGATGACATGGATGAAATTGAAGAGGTTTATGATGATTAGATCATATTCCGAACTACGAAGACTAGACTCTTTTGACGCTAGATTTGAATATTTGAAGCTCAACGGGCGTGTTGGGCGGTCTACTTTTGGGTTTGATCGCTATATTAACCAGAAATTTTACTCATCTTATGAGTGGAAACAGGCTAGGCAAACCGTTATTCTCAGAGATAGAGGTTGTGATTTAGGTGTTCGCGGCCACGAAATTAGTGGTGGTGTCGTTATTCATCACATGAATCCGATGAATTCTGATGACATAATTCACCACGAAGAGTGGATATTTGACCCAGAATTCTTGATTGTGACCACTAATTACACGCATAATGCTATACATTATGGTGATGACAAACAACTTCCTAAGATTGTTGCTTCAAGATCCCCAAACGATACCAAACTATGGTAAGGAGTAAGAATGACCGATAGTGTTGGAAATGTCGAAGCGTACGAGGAAATTCCTCAGCCGGATAGTGATGTTACCGCGGTGGCCAAAGAGGTTCTCGCTGGCATGTGGAGTCGTGGTCATCGACGTACTGCGCGTTTAGAAGAGGCTGGATACGACGCGAAAGCCGTTAACGATGAGGTTTCTCGACTTCTCGGTAGGTAGTCATGGAGGTGACTCATGGAGCAAAGCATTTTAAAGAGCACTAAGAAGATTCTGGGTCTTGACGCAGAATACACCCCTTTTGATTTGGACGTCATTACCCATATTAATGCAGCTTTCTCCGTTCTTGATCAATTGGGTCTGGATCCTGCTGGCGGATTCTCAATTGAGGATGCTACTACAGATTGGTCTGAGTATCCTGTTTCGCCATCACAACTCAACCTTGTTAAGACGTATGTTTATCTAAAAGTAAGAATGGCGTTTGATCCTCCTACCTTTTCTTTTCATATCGATGCTGCAAACGAACAGATCAAAGAATACGAGTGGCGGTTAAATGCTGCTAGAGAAGTCGCCTTAGAGGAGGTTCCGTGACAACAGTTGATGAACTTATTATTGAACATTACGGAGTCAAGGGCCAGAAGTGGGGTGTCCGTCGAAAGCGCGGATCTGGCGGCAGGGTTAGTGATGATTTCCGAGATTCAAGAGAAATTACACGTAAGCCAGTTTCACAGCTTAGTAATCAGGAAATTAAGAAAGCTAATGAGCGTTTGAATCTTGAGCAGAACTTTAATCGTATGAATTCAACTAAGGTACAAAAAGGACATTCTAAAACCAAAGAATTACTTGCTGTCGCAGCAACAGCGGCTACTATGTACAATATGGTTAACAGTCCTGCAGGCCAAGCAGCGATTAGAGCAGGTAAGGCATTCATCGGTCCTAGTCTTAAGGCTGGTGTTAGAACGATCGGTAAGTAAATGGAGACGCTAATCAGCGTTCTCAAACAGTTTTTCTCTTTGTTGACAAAGGGTGTTCCAAGCACCAAGAGATAGGAGGTGCTGATTGTTATCACTATCTAATACAGCAACTCCTTACTACTACGGTTTGTTTCGGGATGCGGTCCTTGCCGGGGACATTCCGGTCAACCGTGAGATCTCTTTAGAGATGAATCGTATTGATGACCTTATTGCCAATACTAACATTTATTATGATGATCAAGCAGTTCATGGGTTCATCAAGTATTGTGAATTCGAACTGACACTTACCGACGGAAGTGATCTACATCTTCTAGACACGTTCAAGTTGTGGGCAGAGCAGATCTTTGGTTGGTATTACTTCGTTGAGAGAAGTGTGTATCAACCGAACGATGATGGTCATGGCGGTCACTATGTCAAGAAGACAGTCAAGAAACGTCTAACGACAAAGCAGTATCTGATTGTTGCCCGCGGTGCAGCCAAGTCAATGTATGCACATTGTATACAGGCCTACTTTCTTAATGTGGATACGTCCACTACACATCAGATAGCCACTGCTCCTACCATGAAGCAGGCTGAAGAAGTTATGTCGCCATTCAGAACAGCGATCACTAGAGCGCGTGGACCGCTGTTCAAGTTCCTGACCGAAGGGTCTCTACAGAATACTACCGGGTCAAGGGCACAGCGAGTGAAGCTTGCTTCCACCAAGAAGGGTATTGAGAACTTCTTGACTGGATCTCTGCAAGAGATTCGTCCTATGACCATCAATAAGCTTCAGGGTCTTCGACCTAAAGTCTCGACTGTTGACGAATGGCTGTCTGGAGACATTAGAGAGGACGTTGTCGGTGCAATTGAGCAGGGCGCATCGAAGATGGAGGACTATTTGATCGTTGCCATCAGTTCTGAAGGAACTGTTAGGAATGGTAGTGGCGACACAATCAAAATGGAACTTGCTAGCATACTTAAGGGAGAGTATCAAGCTCCTCACATTTCGATCTGGCATTATAAACTAGACGATGTCGAGGAAGTCAATGATCCTTCTACCTGGTTGAAGGCAAATCCGAATCTCGGGAAGACGGTGACCTATGATGTTTATCATTTGGACGTTGAACGAGCAGAGAAAGCCCCCGCGGCTAGAAATGACATTTTGGCCAAGCGATTTGGAATCCCTATGGAGGGATACACGTACTTCTTCACTTACGAAGAAACGCTCCCTCATCGCCCAAGAGAATTCTGGGGACTACCAGCCGCATTAGGGGCAGATCTTTCACAGGGTGATGACTTCTGCGCATTCACCTTTCTCTTTCCCCTTGGCAACGGAGGTTTTGGCGTCAAGACCAGAAGTTACATTACGACTTTGACGTTGATGAAACTCCCTGGTGCTATGAGATCTAAGTACGAAGAGTTTATTTCCGAAGGAAGCCTTCATGTTCTTGAAGGCACCATCTTAGACATGATGGAAGTCTATGATGATCTCGATGGATTCATCCAACAAAGCGAATACGATGTTCGTTGTTTTGGGTTTGATCCTTACAACGCCAAAGAATTCGTTGGAAGATGGGAAGCCGAGAATGGTCCCTATGGAATCGAGAAAGTTATCCAGGGGGCAAAGACAGAATCAGTTCCGCTTGGAGAGTTGAAGATTCTATCTGAAGAACGAATGCTCATATTTGATCAAGATCTTATGTCCTTTGCTATGGGCAATGCGGTTACGCTTGAAGATACTAACGGAAACCGAAAGCTTCTGAAGAAACGTGCCGAAGAAAAGATTGATAATGTCTCGGCCATGATGGATGCATACGTTGCCTACAAGGCCAATAAGGAGGCATTTGAATGATCATTGATGAAGACGATTTCCTTGAGCATTTCGGAGTCAAAGGTCAGAAATGGGGCGTTCGTAAAAAGAGAGAGTCTTCTGGCGGCAATAAGCCTAAAAAACTTAGTCGTAGAAAAGCTCGAAGAGCAGTGGCGCAAAAGAAAGCCGAAGATCTTATCAATACTGCTCTTAAAGATCCTGATGTCATCATTAATCTTAACGGACGCATTCTTGTAACTGGTAAAGAATTTGTTAATCATATGGCTAACGGTGGATTATTGAACGTTAAGACCAGTCGAATTTATGCTCAGCAAGATAAACCGGATGGCCCATATGTCGTGCGATAAAGGAGGTGAGTCTTGCCTATTCTAGATCGACTTAGAACTGCTTGGAACGCGTTCGTTCATAATCCAGAAACCTTAACTGGTCTTGATTATACTAGTGCCTCTTTCGGATCAACACCTCCTTCTCGATCAAAACTTCGTTTTTATAACGAACGATCTATCGTTGCATCAATTTACAATAGGATTAGTATTGATGTAGCTGGAGTTCCTCTTCGCCACATTAAACTTGACGAGCTTAATCGATACAAAGAAGATGTGAAAAGTAATCTGAACAACTGTTTGATGCTAGAGGCAAATCTCGATCAAGCGCCAAGACAATTTCGCCAAGACATCGTCATGACGCTGTTTGACAAAGGCGTTGCTGCGTTGGTTCCTGTTGATACGACGGTGAATCCAAACACAAATGAGATTGTTGACATCTTCACTCTTCGCGTTGGGGAAATTGTCGATTGGTATCCGAAGCACGTTCGCGTTAGTGTTTACAATGAGAAAACAGGGAGGCGACAAGAGCTTGTTCTAGCTAAGCGCTTTGTTGCCATTGTTGAAAATCCGTTGTATACAGTAATGAATGAACCAAACTCAACTCTTCAGCGACTGATTAGGAAGCTTGGTCTTCTTGATGCAGTAGATGAGCAGTCGAGTTCTGGTAAACTGGATCTTATCATCCAGCTTCCTTATGTCATTAAGTCTGAAGCACGCCGAGTCCAGGCAGAGCAAAGGCGTCAGGACATTGAGCTGCAATTGAAGGGTAGCCAGTACGGCATTGCCTATACAGACGGCACTGAGAAGATCACTCAGCTCAATAGGCCTGCAGAGAACAATCTACTTAAGCAGATCGAGTATTTGACCAACATGTTGTATGGACAACTCGGTATTACCGAAGAAGTAATGAATGGTACGGCAGATGAAAAGGCAATGATCAATTACTTTAATAGGACAATTGAACCTATTGTTGAGGCCATTGTCCAAGCTATGCAAAGATCATTCCTAGGGCCGGTAGGTACACTAGAGCAGCAGCGTATTACTTACTTCAAGGACCCATTCAAACTTGTTCCAGTCAGCGAGGTTGCAGAGATTGCTGACAAGTTTACTCGGAATGAAATCTTTAGTTCGAACGAAATTAGAGGGTTTATGGGAATTCCACCGTCCGACGATCCAAAGGCCGACAAACTTGTCAACAGCAACATGCCACAACCACAGCCCGATTCAGTGGCTTAGTCTTTAGAAAGGAACAGTCAAAATGGAAGCAGATTTCAGCGGCTACGCCACTAAGGCGGGGCTCAAGTGCTCCGACGGTCGGACCATCATGCCTGATGCATTCAAACATCAGGATAAGATGCAGGTTCCTCTTGTCTGGCAGCATGGTCACAATGATCCGGAGAATGTTCTCGGTCATGCGATCCTTGAGGCTCGACCAGACGGCGTTTACGCCTATGGCTTCTTCAATGGTACCGAGAAAGCAAAGTCTTCTCGTGAGCTTCTGGAGCACAAAGACATCAACATGATGTCTATTTGGGCCAACGATCTCATTGAGAGGGCTGGACGCGTTCTTCATGGAGCAATCCGTGAGGTTAGTCTTGTCCTTTCTGGTGCCAACCCAGGTGCGATCATCGAGAACGTTACTATTCGTCACGCAAATGATGACGAAACCGTTCTTGAGGACGAGGCTATCATCAAGACTGGTCTCGAAATTGAGCTTGGTCATTCTTCTACTAATGATGATACTGAGGATACCGAAGATAAGACGGAAGAAAAGACTGAGGACAAGGAAAAGAAGACCGAAGAGAAGACCGACGAAGACGACAAAGAACTCGAACTTCAGCACGCTGAAGATGACGAGAAGACTGTCAAAGACGTCTACGATTCAATGTCGGATGAGCAGAAGCAGGTGCTTCACTATTTGGTTGGGGTTGCCTCTGATAATGGTGATTCTGTTAAGCAGGACAACCTCGATGACAAAACTGATGATGACAAAACCGATGAAACCGATTCGAAAGGTAACGAAATGAAGCACAACGTCTTCGAGACGGGTGGCGAAACTGCAGCCAAGGCTGAGGTGACGCTGTCTCACGATGACATGACCGCCATCTTTGCTGATGCAGCCAAGCCCGGTAACACGCTCAAGGAAGCTGTCGAGAGCTATGCGCTTTCTCACGGCATCGAGGATATTGATCTCCTCTTCCCTGACCACAAGAACCTCTCAAACACGCCTGAGCTTTGGGGCCGCCGCGTTGAGTGGGTTTCGACTCTTCTTGCTGGTGTTCGAAAGAGCCCGTTCAGCCGGATCAAGACCATGTCTGCTGATCTGACGGTGGCTGAGGCTCGCGCCAAGGGTTACATCAAGGGCAGCCTGAAGAAGGAAGAGTTCTTCCGGGTGTCGAAGCGCGTTACGCAGCCGACGACCATCTACAAGAAGCAGAAGCTCGATCGCGACGACATGGTCGACATCACTGACTTCGACGTTGTGGCCTGGCTCAAGGCTGAGATGCGTCTCATGCTCGATGAGGAGCTTGCTCGCGCCATTCTCGTTGGTGATGGCCGTGCGGTGGACGATGAAGACAAGATCAATGAGGACAGCATTCGTCCCATTGCCAGTGATCACGAGGTTTACACCACTACGATCAATGTCAACATCGACGACGCCAGCTCCTCGATTTCCGAGGCTCTCGACGCGATGGTTCTGAATCGTAAGGAGCTTCGCGGCTCTGGTCTTCCGACCTTGTTCACGACCGAGACTTACATCGCTAAGTTCCTCCTGCTCAAGGATGGTATGCAGCGCAAGATGTACAAGAGCCTCGATGAGGTTGCTAGTGATATGCGTGTTGCCTCGATCGTTCCGGTCGAGATCCTTGAGGAGTACACCGATATTGTCGCCATTCTTGTGAACCTCAACGATTACGTCGTTGGAGCCACCGCTGGTGGTCAGGTTTCCATGTTCGACGATTTCGATATCGACTACAACCAGTACAAGTACCTGATTGAGACCCGGTGCTCCGGTGCTCTCACCAAGCTGAAGTCGGCTATGGTTGTTCGCAAGGTTGCTGGTACTGCGGTTCTGGTTGCTCCTGCTGCGCCTGCTTTCGATGGTGATGGAATCACGATCACCAACCAGACTGGTGTGGTCTACCGTAACGCCGCTACTGACGCTGTGATGAACAACGCCGGTTCGCCGTACGCCGTTGCTGACGGTGAGACTGTTGGTGTGAAGGCTGAGCCTGCTTCGGGTTACTACTTCGCGTCCAGTGAGAACGATGAGTGGGAATTCACTGGAGAGGCCTAATAACCAGGAGTTAAGATGGCAAAATTCCACGGGGACGTTGGTTATGGAGACCCTGTAGAAGCTCCGTCGGGTTCGGGTAAATGGAAAGATGTAATGACTGAGCGCCCATATTACGGCGACGTTACTAGGAACACTCGAAGGCTTGAGCCTGGAGAAACGCTCAACAGCGATATTCTTGTTGATAACACTATTTCTATTATGTCTGATGAGCACGCCATTAAGCATTTCTTTAAGATCAAATACGTACGATGGGCGGGGGTGCGCTGGACTGTCACAAACGTGGAAGTCAAGCCCCCCCGTCTCATCCTAAGTCTTGGGAGTGTTTACAATGGCCCAACGCCTTGAGCTACAAGCCGTCCTAACAGAGATTCTTGGGACCGATCACGCATATTTTCAACCGCCGCCTAATATTCAAATGAAGTACCCCTGCATTGTCTATAATCGAGATAATGAAACGACTAGATTTGCAGACGATAAACCTTATTCGCGAACCAAGCGGTATCAGATTACTGTCATTGATACAGAACCTGACAGTGAGATCCCAGATAAAGTCGCACAACTACCTATGTGCACGTATGATCGGTTCTTTACAGCCGACAACCTCAATCACGATGTGTTTCAACTTTTCTTCTAGGAGGAAGATCAAATGACCAGACTTCTCTGGGATCAGCTCGGAGAGCGTACTTATGAGACTGGTGTCGATCACGGTGTTCTTTACATCCCTGATGAAACGGGTGTTTATGATCTCGGTGTTCCGTGGAACGGCCTTACCAGTGTCTCTGAGACGCCCTCTGGCGCTGAGGCAAACGCTCAGTATGCCGACAACATTAAGTACCTGAACCTCATCTCGGCCGAGGAGTTTGGTGCGACGCTTGAGGCGCTCACCTACCCCGACGAGTTCGCACAGTTCGACGGCCTGGCCGTGCCTGAGCCTGGTGTCGCTGTTGGACAGCAGCCGCGCAGGTCCTTTGGGCTTTCGTATCGGACGCAGATCGGTAACGATCTTGAGGGTACTGCGTATGGTTACAAGATTCACCTTGTTTACGGTTGCGTCGCAACCCCGTCTGAGAAGGCGTACAACACCATCAATGACTCCCCTGAGGCCATCACCTTCAGTTGGGAGATTGCTACCACTCCGGTTGCGGTGACTGGTCTCCAGCCCACCGCGCTGATCGTCATCGATTCCACGGTTGTTCCCTCTGCGGGTTTGACCGCTCTCGAAGATGAGCTGTATGGCGATGCAACCACTGGTGTTGCTAACCTTCCCACGCCGGATGCGGTGATTGCGCTGGTTGCAACTCCGTAAGTGACAGGAGATTAGAGGATGCTCAAGATCACAGTTCCTGGAGACGAAAATTTCAACGACGAGACACAAGAATTTGAAAGTACCGGGGACTTTGAGCTGGAGCTAGAGCATTCTCTGATCTCTTTGTCAAAATGGGAGTCAAAACATAAGAAGCCTTTCTTGGAGAAAACTTCTAAGACTCCTGAAGAGATCCTTGATTACATCAAGGCAATGATTGTCACTCCACTTTACCCAGATGACATCTTCATACATCTATCTCAAGAAAACATTAATCAGATCAATGATTATATAGAATCAGCAGAGTCAGCTACAACATTTGGAATGATGCCAGAACAAGGTAAGGGCGAGACGATCACTTCCGAGTTGATCTATTATTGGATGGTTGCTTTTACCATTCCCTTTGAAGTTGAGACTTGGCATTTGAACAGGCTATTTGCTTTGATCCGTATTTGTAGTATCAAGAACTCCAAGCCTAAGAAGATGTCCAGGCATGAATTGGCAATGCGAAATCGTGAACTTAATGCTAAGAGAAGAGAACAACTCGGCACTAGTGGATGATCGGAGATTAAATGAGCACGCTTGTTTGGCATAAAGTTGAAGAAAGCACTTATGAAGCTGGCGTAAGCAAAGGCGTTCTTTACAAGCCCGATGGCACTGGTGTTCCTTGGAATGGTCTTATTTCAATGGAAGATGGGACGACCACTGACTTAGAGCCTTTGTACTTTGATGGTGTAAAATACGATGATGTAGTTACTGTTGGCGATTTCTCTGGCGTGCTCAGGGCCTATACATATCCCGATGAGTTCTTGGCATGTGAAGGTATTGTTGAGGATCAAACAGGGTTTCAACTTACTGCTCAGGCTCCACGTAAGTTTGGCCTATCGTATCAGACTAAAATTGGCGACGGTATTAGTCAAGACGCTGGATACAAGCTTCATGTCTTGTATAATCTCACCGCCGTTCCAGCACAGAAAACTTATCAAACTATTTCCGATAGTCCAGAAGCGGTTGAGTTTGAATGGCAAATTACAGCTATTCCTGAAGAGGTAGGGTACTATCGTCCTACGGCTCATGTTATATTTGACAGTCGAAGGATTGATCCATTCTTGCTTGCTGATGTCGAAGCAGTTCTTTATGGCGATGACGAAAGAGAAGCAATGCTTCCCACGCTGCAAGGCCTTGCCGCCTTTGTTAGAAAGTGGGAGCGTTTCGTCGTTATCGACAATGGCGATGGTACATGGACGGCCGGTTCTGGTCTTGAGGGTGTTATCACGATGCTCGATGCCAATAGGTTCCAGATCAACACTGAAACAGCCACATATTTGAGCACAGACGAGTATCAACTTGAGAGCAGCGAGAAGAACGAGGAGGATCTGTAATGGGTATCGTGAACGGCTATACCGCCGAACATATGGAACAAATCAAGAACAACGTCATTGTCGATGGTAGTGTGATCGGTAATGATCTTCACTTGGTCAAGCAAAGTGGTGCTGTAGTCAACGCGGGAAATGTCAGGGGAACTGCTGGCACCAACGGAACCAACGGAACCAATGGCTCTCCTGGAGCAAAAGGCGATAAGGGTGATCCGGGTACTACTGGTGTTTGGTATGCTGCCGCTAGCCCCGCGGCAATCAATCCGGTTGATGCAACATATAAAACTTTGGGTACTATCACTATTCCTGCCGTTGCATATGCTCGACAGGTGTGTTTCTGGGGTCAAGTTTCATTTCTAGGTTTGACAACTGATGTCGCGGTTTATCGAGCTGCGATTCGTCTAGGTACTGGATCTTCGAACAGCCACCTTCCCTGGTATTGCCCGACAACAGGTCTTTCCGGAGCTATTGCTCTTTCTACTGGCCCCATCGCGATTGGTGCTGGAGTGTCTCCAACATACAACTTTGTTGTTCGTCGCGACACCGGTTCTGGCGGGCAGACTGATGGTGATCCTGCTCAGACTAAATTCTATGGACTCGTCACGACTGTTTAGGAGACATTGTGATCAGTGTCACCTCACCGGGTTCGTTTGAGAAGACCACTAAGTTTATGCACAACATATTAAGTGGTCGAATCTTCAGAGTTCTTGATCGCGGTGGGCAAAAAGGCGTTGAGGCTCTTTCGGACGCTACTCCAATAGATACAGGAGAAACCGCAAGTTCTTGGTATTACAATATTGAACACGGAAGAGGATTCTATTCCATCATTTGGTATAACAGCCATGAAGATGGTGGCTCTCCGGTTGCGATATTGATTCAGTATGGGCATGGAACAGGTACTGGGGGCTATGTTCCTGGTAGAGATTTCATTAACCCGGCTCTTAGACCAGTGTTTGACAAGATCGCTGACGATGTTTGGAAGGAGGTGAGAAATGGCTAATGTTGAGGAACGCATTGTACGAATGGTATTCGACAATGCCACATTCGAAAGAAAGATGGCGGCAACCCTTGCTAGTCTGAACAAGTTGAATCAAGCTCTTCAGTTCAAGGGTGCTCACCGAGGTTTCGCAGATATCAACACTGCAGTGAAGAAGGTCAGGTTCGATCCTCTTCTCAATTCAGCTAAACAACTCGACCAAGCCTTTCGCCTTCCAAACGCTCACCGAGGAATTGGTGATTTAGGTAGAACAGCAAGAGGTGTAAACTTCAATCCTCTGTTTGACAATGCCAGAGAACTTGATCGAGCGTTTCAGCTTAAAGGAGCGCATCAAGGTCTCGCGGATGTGGGTAAAGCTGCACAGTCAATCAACATTGCTCCACTTGGACAAGCAGTTGAAGCTGTAGGTAGCAAAATCTCCGGCATGAGTATTGCTGCTATTGCGGCATTCGCCTCTATTGGTGTTGCTGCAGGAGTTACTGCGTTCAAACTCACCAACGCATTTACGTTTGGCCCAATTCAATCTGGTTTCCAGGAGATGGAAACCAATATGAACTCGATCCAGACTATCTTGTCGAACACGGCAACTAAGGGTACCACGCTTGATCAGGTTAATGATGCGCTCGACCAACTGAATACATATTCCGATCAGACGATCTATAACTTTGGTCAGATGGCCAAGAACATCGGTACATTCACTGCCGCGGGCGTTGATCTGCAGACTTCGGTCAACTCGATCAAGGGTATTGCCAACCTAGCAGCTTTGTCCGGTTCAAGTTCCGAACAAGCCTCCACAGCTATGTATCAGCTATCTCAGGCTCTTGCCGCTGGCAAGGTGTCTTTGATGGACTGGAACTCCGTGGTCAACGCTGGTATGGGCGGTGAAGTCTTCAAGAATGCGCTGTTCGAAACTGGTAAAGCAATGGGAACGCTTGCCGATGTTCCTTTGAAGCAATCTTTCACTGAGTGGGAAGACGCAGGAAATTCCTTCCGAGATTCTCTTCAGGATGAGTGGATCAACGAAGATGTTCTGACAACCACGCTTGAAGCATTCTCCGGTGACCTTACATCGACTCAGTTGCAGCTTCGAGGGTTCAGCAAGAAAGCAGCCGACGATCTGGTTGCTGTTGGTGCACAAGGCCAAGAAGCCGCAACTTCGGTCAAGACCTTGACCCAGCTTCTGAGCACGGTCAAAGAATCTATTGCCACTGGTTGGGCTGACTCATTCAAGGCCATCATTGGTGGTTTCGACGAGTCAAAGCGTTTGTTCACTAATATGAACGATTTCATCGGTAAATTCGTAGAGAAGTCTGCCGACCATCGTAATAAGTTGCTTCTGGCATGGAAAAACAATGGTGGCAGGTTCCTTCTACTTCTTTCGTTCAAGATAGCTATTGAAAACCTTCTGGCGGTTTTGAAGCCAATCAAAGATGCCTTCAGGGAGATATTTCCTCGGACTACCGCTAAAGATCTTATTTCTATGACGCAAGCCTTCTTCAGGTTCGCGCAAGCACTGAAGCCTTCCGAAAAGACGGTCGAAAACACCAAGCGCATATTCAAGGGCTTGTTCTCAGTACTTGAAATCGGTTGGACCGTTCTTAAAGAGGGAATCAAGTTCATTGCCGGACTTGTTGGAGCACTCACTGGTCTTGGCCAAGGTAACTATCTGGCTGCCTTTGCCAAGATTGGCGATTTCTTTACGGAACTAAATACCAAACTTGTCTCCGGGGGTGGAATCAGAGACTTCTTTGAAGATCTTGGAAGCCGCGCAAGAGCTGTGGCTGAAATTCTTGGTCGACTCAAAGACGTTGTGTTTGGGATTTTCACCGACTTCAATCCAGCTCAGTTTGAGACTCTTGGCGGGTTGTTTGACCGCCTTAAGGAACGAATCAAGCAATTCTTCGGGGTTTTCCGTAGTATTGGTGACGCAGCTTCGGGGGTCTATGGACCACTTGAAGCGGCTTTCGACGGAATCACGGGAATCCTTGACAAGTTTATCAGTAAGTTTGGCGGATTCTTCGAGAAACTTGGTGAGAAGATTGCCAAGCTCATGGGTAAACCCGATTTCAGCAAGGTTCTTGACGCGGTTAACACCGGTCTCCTTGGCGGAATCGCGTTGCTTATCTCGAACTTCTTGAAGAAGGGAATCGCGGCCAACTTCAACTTTGATATTGGCGCAGGATTCCTCAAGAGAATTGGTGGAACGTTTGATCAGTTAACTGGTGTTCTTAGTGCAATGCAGCAGAACATCAAAGCTGATACACTCATGAAGATCGCTAAGGCGATCGCTTTGCTGACTGTGTCTGTCGTGGTCTTGTCGTTGATAGATTCAAAGGCTTTGACCGCGGCTTTGGGCGCAATGGCTATTGGTTTCGGTCAACTCATGGCTTCGTTTGCAATTATCACGAAGCTTGCTGTCGGTCCTAAGACTGCCGCTAGTTTGAATCTGGTTGCGGTTGCGATGCAGATTTTGTCTGGTGCAATTCTTACTTTGGCTGTTGCAGCTTTGTTGATTGGAACAATGGATTGGGATGAATTGCAACGTGGTTTGAGTGGCATAGCAATTCTTCTTGCCACAGTAACCACTTCGGCTATTATCATTTCCAAGTACTCGGGTAGTTTCATTCTGGCTAGCGTTGGAATCGTAGCTATATCTGGCGCTCTCATTCTTCTTGCCGGAGCAGTTAAGATATTTGGCACGATGGACTGGGATGAAATGGGCAAGGGGCTCGCCGGTGTGGTCGGTAGTCTTCTGGCTATCGCGTTGGGCATGCAGATGATGCCTCTCAGTCTTCCTATTACTGCTGCTGGACTGATTCTTGTCGGTATTGCTCTCAATGCTATCGCTGGTTCTATGAAGATATTTGCCTCGATGGACTGGGGCGAGATGGGTAAGGGATTCGCTGGTATCGCCGGTGGGCTTGTTATTATTGCATTGGCTATGAATATGATGCCGCTTACACTACCATTGACTGCCGCTGGTCTCGTGCTGGTTGGAGACGCGCTTCTTCTTATTGCTGCTTCCATGAAGGTGTTTGGTTCCATGGAGTGGGAAGAGGTTGGTAGAGGTTTGGCCGCGATGGCTGGTTCTCTGCTTATTTTGGCTGTTGCTACAAATGCTATGAGTGGCGCCATTGTTGGCGCTGTCGCGATTGGCATTGTTGCTGCTTCGCTTATGCTTCTTGCCACAGTTCTTCAAACCTTTGCTGGTATCAGCACTGAGGATCTCAGGACGGCACTTATTGGTATTGCTGTCGCGTTGACAGTTATCGGTGTTGCTGCATATGCTCTTGGGGCCACAGGTGCAACGGTAGCAATCTTGGCACTTGGTGGAGCCTTGCTCGTCCTTGGCTTGGCATTCGCCGCAATCGGTGGAGCAATGTACCTCACTGCCGCGGCTATGGAGAAGTTTGCCAAAGTCGGTGGCGATGCAATGGATGTCTTCACGCAAATGCTTGTTCAGTTCGGTAAGAATCTTCCAATGATTGCGAAATCGATTGTTGACGGCATTATTGGGTTGATTCACTCACTTATCGATGGCGTTCCGGCATTGGTCGAACTCATTGTCGTTATTGCCAGTGAATTGATTGATGGTCTTACAAAGTTGGTTCCTAAGTTCATGAAGTTCGGTAAGGAGACCATTCTCGGAATTCTTAAGGGAATCAGAGAAATGGCTCCGGCGCTTATTTCGGTAGGCTTCTTCGTTCTGACGAAGTTCCTTGACGGGCTTAAGCAGAACATTGATGAAATTGCCAACTCTGTGATTTCGATTATTCTTATTTTCGTTGCCGCAGTCACCGAACGAATGCCTGAGATCACTGAAGCTGGTGCTAATCTTCTGATTTCTTTCCTTCAGGGTCTTACTGATCATGTTGATGATATCATGGACGCAGTCACTGATTTGATCATCACCTTCATCGATGAACTCGGTAAGCATTACGGTGAAATTATCGCGGCAGGCGCAAACCTGTTGATCATGTTCATGTATGGTATTGCGGCTAACGTTTTCAGAATTATTGGTGCAGCTACCATAATCATTACTGAATTCATCAGAATTATTGGTGCTTCGGCTACTAAAATTCTTGTTGCTGGCGTCAAACTTATTCTCGACCTTCTCAATGGTGTTGCGGCTGCTATTCCTTTCATCGCTGCCGCGGTCGGAGACGTGGTTGTTGCGTTCATTGAGGCTCTTCGTACCCAGGGTTTGAGAATTCTGTATGCGGGTGTCCAAATGATCATCGATTTGATCAAGGGCGTTGGGCGATCGGCGAAGAAGGTTATTACTGCTGGTGTCGATACGATTATTAGCTTCATCAAAGGTCTTGGCAAGAATGCACTCAAACTTGCCAAAGCTGCAGCAGATGTGATCATTGACTTCGTCCGAGGACTCAGGAAGGCTATTGACAGTAAAGGTGGAGAACTTCGCGAGCAGGGTCGCTTGCTTGCTGGTGCCATTATCAATGGTATGACCGGTGGACTTGCCGGAAACGGTGTGCGTCTGGTCAAAGCTGCTATTGAGAAGCTTGCCGATGCCATTCCTGGATGGGCTAAGAAGATTCTTCACATCAACTCACCTTCGCTGGTCTTCAAAGAGATCGGTTCAGGAATTGTTGAAGGTCTTGCTATGGGAATCACTCCCACCACAGATCTCAACAAGCGAGTTGAAAGTGTTGCTGCTCGAACTGTTGATGCGATCAAGAATGCTCTCGATATTCTCGGTACAGAGTCTGAATTCAATCCAGTCATCACTCCGGTTCTTGACCTGACGAAGGTCCAGACTGACGCAGGTAAGATTGGTAAGTTTATGGAGAACACCTCAAAGATGTCACCCATATTCTCCTTGGATCAGGCTCGTGTAATCTCTACCGCTACGACAAGGCGTGATACTCCTGAAGACAAGATTGAAGGTTCGTCTTCGAGTGGAGTTAACTTTGAGCAGAACATCTATGCTCCGACAAGGCTGAGCACGAACGATATTTACAAGCAAACTCGTAACCAGATTGCGATGGCCAAAGAGGAGTTGCGTATTCCATGAGAGTCACAAGCATTGCTCTATATTCAGACACGACAGAAGAACCTATCACGTTTGGCTTAGGTGATGCTGATCGATCGACTCAATACGTGGTGCGTGCCATTACAGGGCTGGATGCCGAAGAGATCATTCCGAAATTCTATGCAAGCGGGCTGGAGACAGGACCAAAGTATTACGACTTTGGGTTGAAACCAAGAGATATTGTTATGCGTATTGTGTTAGAACCACGGTTTCAAGTTAATGAGTCTATTGCGGATGCTCGGGATGAACTCTATCGGCTTATTTCTCCATCGAGAACAGGGTTGATCACGATTCAATTCTTGTCCGGTGGAACGACGGTTGCTCATGCCAAAGGACATGTTGTTAAATTTGAAGCTGTCCACTTCGCCGCGAAGCCTGAGGTTCAACTGACGATTCGTTGTGATGATCCGATGTTGAAGGCTATCAACCCAGTTCTTCTTGGACCAGGTGAGTTGAGTCAGTCTAATCCAGTTATTATCCCCGACAGTATTTCAACTGCACCGCATGGATTCCACATGCATGTGGTTTTTACTCAGTCTTCACTTACTTTTACCATTCAGGACAAGAACGCAGATCCAGAGTGGCTGTTCCAGCTTGTTCCTAATGGCGGCTTCCTTGTTGGGGATGAACTTCATATTTCAAGTGACTTTGCTGAGAATCATCTTTATATCGACCGCGGAGGATCCATCATTCATTTGGTGGACAGGCTGCAACCAGGTTCTGTTTGGCCGATTGTCTTCCCTGGCGCGAATTACTTCTATATTCTGGAAGTTTCCGATGGTGTGTTCTTGTTCGATTGGATCGACTTCGAGTACTATCCGGCTTATTGGGGGGTGTAGGTATGAACGTATTTAAATTCACTCCTGGCGCAAGTCCAACCCTCCTTGAGCAAGGACAAATGATTCCTAAGCCTGATAGTATCATGTGGACCGAGCGATACAGGGATCCTGGTGAGTTTGAGATCGTCGCGCCAGTTAGTTCAGGTTTGAAGGAGTTTCTTCCAGAGGGAACCATTATTTCCCATACCGATACCATGGAAGTAATGATCGTCGAGAATCATGAGATCTCTGAAGAACCCATGGAAGATCCCATTCTCACTGTTACTGGTAGAAGCTTTGAAAGTTTCCTTGAGAATCGAATTGTAGGGACTGATCAAGCTAGAGCGTCTTCAACCATTGTTCCTTACGAGTTATTTGGTAATTCAACGTGGCATCAAACCGTCGCGATGATCAATTCACACATTGTGGATCCATTTGGCGATTATGATGGTCTTCAGTATGTTGTCGCCGAGCACTCTATCGTGGACCCAGAAACCACTACCACTGAGGCGCGGACTATCGACCGAGGAAACCTCCATCAGCGATCAGTGGATATCTTGGCGGTCGATGATCTAGGTATCAAGACGATTCGAAGAAGTCCGTTTCCTGAATATGGTGGAGATGACACAAACATCACTCTACAGGTTCATAACGGTCTGAACCGATCTAATGAAGTCGTGTTCTCGTGGAGAAAGGGTGATATCGAGAGCGCCGAGTATTTGTTCAGTGCCAAGAAGCTCAAGAACTCAGCTTTGATTCAAGGGCGTTATGTTCAGACCTTTGTGGATCTGGGTCCAACGAGATACAACAGGCGTACGATGATCGTCGATGCTGACGATATTGATGGTCACTTTGATGCTGTTCCAACAGGTACGGCATTAGCACTTGCTCTCGTGGCAATGCAAACCAGAGGTAGGCAGGTTTTGAAGTCTCAGAAGCGAGTAACCATTACTCGAACTGATGTTTCGAACCTATCTCAGTATCAGTATCGTAAAGATTATAACATTGGCGATCTGGTGACAGTAGAGGGCAACTTCAGCCAGGTGCAAGTCATGAGAGTCATTGAGTTCGTCGAGATTGAGGATGAGAACGGAAGAAGCGCACATCCGACCTTGTCTATTCCCGGTGACGAGGAGTTTGAATCAGCTTAGGAGACGAATGAGCGACAGTACTTACGACAAACTAAAGTGGTTCACTCATCTTTTACTTCCAACCTTAGGAGTTTGCCTTTTCATCTTTAGCGTTCCGGAAGAAATTCTTGGTGGCATCCTGATTCTCATTACGATCCTTGAAGTGACGCTGCAGATCATCTCAAGACGCTATGAGAAAGAGAACGAAGGCGAGCTAATTGTGAAAGAGGATGTGGATGGCCATAAGTCATTCTCATTGAAGCTTGGTAAAGAGCCAGACGAGCTTGCCGGGATGAGTAAGGTCTTCTTCAAGGTAAAAAGAGGCACCGCCTAAACCTCGCAACATAAACACGTCTTATAATGAGACTACGAAAGGATGTTTATGTTTAGGAAGAAGGCCCACGCCCTCGACGAACCAATTGAACAAATTCTTGAGGAATTGAGACAATTTAGCCCGGAGACCCCGGAGTACCGAGAGGCAGTTAACCACCTGGAACGACTGATGAAGCTGAAGAACGAAAGTTCTCGCCGAGTCAGTCCAGACATGATGGCGCTTCTGATCGGGAACTTCGCGATTACCATGGCAGTGCTCAAATACGAGAAATTCGATGTGATTACGACGAAGGCGCAAAACTTCCTTCTGAGGAAGTAAACCCGGAAGTAGTGAAAAGCTTAGGAGCTGTGTGAAAGATTACACGGCTTCTTTGCTTTTCGCTGCTTCTACCGGGATTTTAAATTTTGCTGGCTATTTCTCAAGAAAACACCCTCTAGATCGAGCTGTAACAAAAATTCAAAATGGAAGTTGGGTAATAGGTCCAGAAAAGGGGTCGAGCGTCTTAGAACGCGAAATAGAGGCCTCTCGTCGAAATGTCCGGTTTTTTGCCCCAAAAAAATCCCGGGGGAGACTTTCCAGAGAACTTCGCAGGATTTACGGGTCATATAGTGAGACCCTAATCAAGGAGAAGACTAATGCTACCATTCATCGTCTATCGGATGTACATCGCTAAGCGAATTCGTCGCACTCGCCAGAGGACTGAAAACCTCAAGCGAACGACTGAACTCGTCAAGCAGATCGACGCCGAGAAAATCATGAAGGACGCAATGGCCAAGAATCCATTCTGGTCACAAAAGGGAGGGCTCTTCTGAGCCTTTCTTTTTCGCAAGTTCTACAGGCCATATAATGAGACCCAATTCAAAGGAGACACAATTATGGCCAATAACATGGCCTCAGACAAAGTAGAAGCGGCGCTCGTTTCTGTCCTGGATAAGCTTCCGGACTACGAGCCTGGAGACCAACTCGTCGAGTGGGTGTTGATTGCATACGCAGCCAACCCCGATCCTCAGAACGAGGAGGAAACCGGCAACTCGTATCCAATGCTGTTCTCGAACGGAAACATGCCCGACTACCGTGCGCTGGGGCTTTTGCAAGCTGGCATGATGTATGTCACAAAAGGAATGCAGTAACTCAAGAGGAAGTACCCTACGGGGTATTTCCTTTTCGCAAGATTTACAGCTCATATAATGAGACCATCTGAAAGGAAAATCATGGCACGCACATTGCAAATTGGCGTGTCCAAGCCACAGGCGGATACGACTCCCGAGCAGGAGATCGTTTCATTCGAGCACAAGGTTGCAGTAGTAACCAGCGTGATCGAGCGGAGCGTCAAGCGCGTTGGGATGGTTGTGTGCGCTTACGTGGTACTGGACACAGTCCGGCAAGTCGTTGTCAAGGCAGTTGAACTTGAACGATGACTCAGAGAGAGGGAGTCCTACGGGGCTTTCTCTTTTGCCTCGCAAGAAATACGGGTGTTATAATGAGAAGACAGTTCAGTCTGGCTGACTGATAATGGATAATACGACCCATACCCCACCCCGCGGTGACGCAGGATTGGATAGCTGGGTTAGACAAGGACCACAATCCGCTGTCTTCTTTTTTGCTTTTCGCAAAATTTACAGCTTATATAATGAGCCCCTACAAAGGAGACTAATCATGTGGAAAGACAAGCTTAAGGAACGTTGGAACGAAGATCCTGTGACGTGCATCGCCGTAGCATCGGGAGCAACCATCGCGGTTGCAACCCTGATCAACGCGTTGGGCGGACTGCAGAGTCGTCGTGCCTACGCCAAGCAGGTCGACTACAGAGTCAACACACCAAGGTGACTCAAGAGGATTGCCCCTACGGGGGCTTTCCTTTTCGTTCGCAGTTTCTACGGTTCATATAATGAGACCACCCTAACGAGAGGTTAATAATGGAAACCGAAACCATGCAGGAACTGGCTGACGAAGCCCTGGAGATTTACGAGACGGGAATTGAGATCCTGCTGAAGAAGAGTGATTTGAGAAAGATCTTTGTTGTCATCGTGGCAGCAAACGTCGTCTCACTCACCGCCGCAGCAGGAGCCAAGGTCGTCTTGATCCACCAGCTTCGTAAGCGAGGCCTGACAAAGGTGACCTACGACTTTAACGAGAAGGAGTAACTCAAGAGGATCGTCCCTACGGGGACTTTCCTTTTTGCTCTCGCAGGATCTACAGGTATTATAATGAGAGGAGAGGTGAGACACGCATGAGTAGGAGAATTACCTACCCACCTGGTGCGGGATAAGAACCGCTAAATCACAGTTTGCACTGGGCTGTGATACCCCAGCTTCTCTCTTTATTTTTTTGTCTAGGAGAAACATGACCAAAGAAGAACTAGAGCAGATAATCGATAAAACCGAAGAGGTGCGGCGTCGTGTCACTGGAGACATGCGATATTTGGCTGGGATTCAAGTTCCACTCAAAGCCAAGAGAGAAACTATCACATGGCAAATTGACGCAAACGAACGTGAGATCGCGAAGTTAAAGGGAGAAGAAGCTACTTTGATCGACCAACTTAACGCATACAAGGCTATGCTAGGAGATTTTGATGATCCCCGAGTTTGAAGTTGAGATATATCCTCGCCGTGGAGTACTTGGTAAGAAATGGTATTGGCGGCTTCGCGCAGATAATGGGCAGATTGTCGCTGGTTCCAGAGGTGGTGTTGGGTCTGGATATGCCAACGCTGGTGAATGCGCCAAAATGGTGGATAGAATATTCCAGACAATGTGGATAGTTAAGCGAGTTGAGAAATAAGCCTCGCAAGATTTACCGGTCATATAGTGAGAGAGAAATTTAAGAGAACCGGTTCTCACTTTTTTCTTTTTCGCCCATCAACCAAGGAGGCATTATGTATAGTGAATATCATGCTGTAAATTATCAACAGCCTCAGCCTTACTACCAGCCGCTACCGGTCTACTACGTACCAAAGCGGAGGTACGGGTTTTGGAATTTTGTTCTTGACATCACCTTGATCTGCCTCACCTGGGGCGTTTGGATCATCTGGATTTTCATTAGGGAGCTGCGTAACCTGCGATGACTAAATTAGCTGACTTCGTTACGCTGGTAAGAAAAGGCACAAAACAGAATTCTCCAGTTATTTTGTCTGCTGCAGCGGGATTAGGTACGATCGCGACCGCATATTTGGCGGGACGAGCTTCATTCCAGGCTGCAGAGCTTATTCGTTTGGAAGAAAGTGGTGAACCACACCCGGATTCATCAGAAAGATTCAAGGAACGATTCCGTCTTGTATGGCACCTTTACATCCCAACCGCAATCTCCGCAGGCGTTACGATCGTTTGTGTCGTCGGGGCAAATCGAGTGGAAGCTAGCAAAACGCTTGCCGCTCAGACTGCGTTCGCTGTCTCTGAACGAGCATATTCTGAGTATCGAACCAAGGTTATCGAGCAGTTCGGTACTGACGAAGCTGCCATCACTAAGGGTAAGCGTGCGGATCAGTCCATTCGAGATTCAATTGCGGCGGATCGAGTAAAGGAGAATCCTCCACCGGATATTCTGGTGTCAGGTCCGGGTAATGTGTTGTGCTGTGAGCTGTTCACAGGTAGATATTTTGCCAGTGACATGGAGACTTTGCAAAAAGCTGTCAACAAGCTCAACGCAAAACTACTGATACACGATATTCAAACACTGGATGACTTCTATTGGCTCATCGATGTGAGACCAACGGGATATTCTAGTGAAGGAGGCTGGGAAGCTCCAAGGTTGCTTGAATTGGAGTTCTCAAGTACCATAACCGAAGACGGAAGACCCTGTCTCACGTTCAATTACAACTATATCAAACCTCTGTAGGAGGAATAATGGACAAGGTACAAGCAACAATCTCAAGAGCGGCCTATCTCAAGGAAAGGGGGTACTCGAACGCTGAAATTGCGTCGCAGATGCAGTGCAGTGAACGCGCGGTTCGGGGCCTTCTTTCGGCTAATCGCAAGAATTACAGCTCCTTTAATGAGACTACAAAAGGAGCAAACGTGGAAGAGCTAGTTAAGGCTGTCGAGAAGACAGACATTGACCTGCCTATTCCGCATCAGCTCGGCAAGCTTCTGACCGGCGTTATCGTCGGATTCGGAGCTACCAAGCTTGCGGAGAAGGCATACGTGTCTATTCTGATGGCTTACCGTGCCCGTCACGGAAGTTCACTGTAGTACAAAGGAGAGCCCAACTCGGGTTCTCCTTTTTCGTTTTCAAGAAAAGGAACATGAATGCTTAAGCTCCCCATTACATATGAGGACTATGACGGTAAGAGCGTCACTGAAGAGTTTTATTTCAACATGTCGAAGATTGAATGGCTTCGATTCCAGGCTGAGTTCAACGGCGGATTCGAAGATGTGATCAAGAAGCTTGTTGAAGCCGAAGATCTCAAGCAGATCATGGCAGAGTTTGAAAAGCTTGTTCTTCTTACATACGGTGAGCGAGACGGAAACAAGTTCCTGAAGAACGACGAGATCGTGAAGGGATTTACTTCAACCGCGGCATATCATCAATTTATTTGGGAACTGGCTACGGACGAAGAAAAGGCAGCGGCTTTCATCAACGGTGTCATGCCGAAGGATCTTGAGCAGGAAGCTCAGAGATTGGAAGCTCAGGCCCAGAACAAAAGTGCAATCGAGCAGGCGGCCGCGGGAAAGACTTTGACACCTCAACCTGAGACTCAGAATGTTTTTGAGAACAACGAGCCTAAGCGAGAGCTGTCTCTGCCACCGCAGCCACCACAGCCACCACCAAGCTAGGAGCATCAGTTGCTACCGGAACCAACCAATTATCAGAGTAATAGTAAAAAGCAAAAGACTAATTCAGAAAATGAGCCAGAGAAGCGGGTAAACCGGGTCGTCAAGGGCGAAGTTGTTGAGAAGCCACTCAGTAACTGGGCCAAGTTCAAGAACATATTCTTCGGCGGAGACTTCAAGTCTGCCGCGAGATATGTGGGGGGTGAAGTACTGCTTCCCGCGGTCAGAAACTTGGCGCTTGACATGATCAACGAAGGCGGTAAGCGCGTCATCATGGGCGACCGTTATGATCGTTACGATCGTCACCACCGCCCAAGTGAGTATCGCCCGAAGACCATTTACAACAGCAGTCCAATCAGAAGAGACCCACGAGATCGTCCATATTTGCCAGATCAACCTGTGCGTAGAGTTGGACGAAGAGAGATCAATGATTGGCTCATTCCCACAAGGACCGAAGCCGAAAGAGCTTTGGCAGAAATGATTGACGCGGTCAACAAGTACGAGATTGTGACTGTGGCAGATTATTATGACTGCCTTGGTTTGGAAGTGGCAGCGCATACGGATAACAAGTGGGGATGGAACTACCTCGGAAACGTTCAAATTCGTCAGGTACGAGATGGGTATGTCATCGACATGCCTCCAGCACAGGAGATTTAACATGAAACTAAGCGGTTTGAAAATCGCTATGACGAGGAATGTGGGTCGAAGCATTCTTCAGCTTAAGAAGAATTCACCGCATATCTTCTTTGTTGCAGGTATGGCAGGTAGCGTCACGAGTACTGTTCTGGCCTGTCGAGCAACACTTAAACTAGGCGAGACTCTGGATGAGATTCAGCATGATATCAAGCAGGCCAAGGATCTTCAGCCAACGTCAGATGTTCAGACGAACTATCCTGCAGAGCAGTGGCACAAAGACATGGGTTATGTTTACGGCAAGGCTGGTTTGAAACTTGCCAAGCTGTATGCTCCGTCAGTCGCGTTGGGTGCGGCATCGATGGCTTGTCTGACAGGGTCACATGTTCAGCTCACCCGTCGTAACGCTGCGATGATGGCTGCATATGCTGCAATTCAGAAGGCTTATGACGACTATCGCGTTCGAGTTCGTGACGAGCTTGGTCAAGATAAGGAACTCGACGTTTATCACGCGACGAAGACCGAAGCCAAACTTGAAGGCAAGAAGAGTACTGAGGTAAAGGTTTCTGATCCGAACGTATGGTCTGCCTATGCCCGATGGTTCGACGAGGCGTCTCGGGAATGGAAGAAAGATCCTGAGCTTAATCGTCTCTTTGTGCAGTGTCAGCAGAACTATGCCAATCAGCTACTTCAAACTCGTGGGCATGTTTTCTTGAATGAAGTGTATGACATGCTGGATATCGAGCGGTCCAAAGCTGGTCAGGTGGTTGGCTGGGTCATTGGTTCTGATGGAGATAATCACATCGACTTCGGGGTCTATGAAACCTTCAGTGCAGCTTTTGTGAACGGAAGAGAGAAGTCCATCCTACTCGATTTCAACGTCGATGGGGTCATCTACGATAAGATTTGAGGAGGTGTAGTGCATATCCAATGGAAGAAGGAATGGGTGATCCCGGTGGGAGTCGGGATCGCTTCATTCGGCGTTGGTGTGGGAGTGGGATATATTCTAAACCGACGTGAGCGCAGCACAGCCAAGGAACAGATCCAGGAACTTCAAGAGCATCAGGTGGAGTTGGATTTCGAGAGGGTAGAACGAACTCGGGAATTCAATCTTTTGCTTCATCAGTGGAGTGATGTAGCCAAAGGTTTGAAGGAAAGCGTCGACGCAATTTTAAGTATTCCTGTGGCTAGTCCTAATGAACGCTTTACGACTTTAGGTGATATTGCTGAGGTTGTAAAGGATCCTCCAGAAGAGCCATGGGTTTACAATGGTGGAAATGCTCACCCTGAAGAAGATCGAAAGAAGCCCGTGGTTGTCAAACCGACTCCAAAGTCTGAACCTGAGCCGGAACGCGTGACGATATTTCCGGACAATGATCCGTCATGGAACTATGATGAGGAGCTTTCCAAGCGAAGTAAGGATACTCCTTATATCATTCATCGTGACGAATTCTTTGAGGAAGAAGAGGGTCGAGATTACAGGCAAGATACTCTGACCTTCTATGCAGGTGATGAAATTCTTTGTGACTCTCAAGACGTGCCTATCTACAAGATTGATCAAAAGGTAGGCAAGCTTGAGTTTGGGAAGGGTTCTGGGGATCCGAATGTCGTGTATGTTCGTAACGACAAAGAAGAGATGGAATATGAGATTCTTCTCGACTCAGGCTACTACGAAGTAGAAGTAAGAGGCGAAGATATTGAAGATGTTCTGACCTCTGGTGATCTGAAACACTCTGTACGTAAGTTTAGAGCGGAATGACCCATGAGCGAAGAGCTGGAGAATCTATATTTCACTTGGCTCTGCGCAAAAGTTGAAGATAGACGTATCGCTCCATACAAAAGACTTCTCAGGAAGCTGCATCAAACCGAGTTTGTCTGGAAAATCATTGGAGACGACAACAGAGTTGAAGACGGTCGGGAGTTGCGGAGAGAGTTTCTCATCGCGGCAGATGCTCCCGACCATCGCGAATGGAGATTAGATCCATCATGCTCTGTTCTAGAGATGCTTATTGCGTTTTCTAGAAGAGCCGAATACATGACTGATGAACCTGCTGACATTTGGTTTTGGGAGTTCATCGATAATCTTGGATTGAAAGGCACTGAACGAAATATTGACGAAATCCTTTACAACTTTATCTGGAGAACATATGAATACAGCGGCCACGGTGGCTTGACGCCCTTAGACAACCCACAATCAGACCAAAGGGATCTTCAAATCTGGCATCAATTTTGTGACTACCTCATTGATAAAGACCGGCTTCCATAAGGAAGGAGGTGTGGATGGATTTTTACAAAATCAAAACGAAAGAAAGCAAAGACAAAGTTATTCAAGTCTATCCCGATTGGGTAGTCGGTCCGATTGAAGATTTGATGGTCCGCGGTGGTTCGTTCTATGCAGTTTGGGACGAAGCTCGTGGAATGTGGTCTACAAACGAGTTTGACGTACAGAGGATTGTAGACGCTGACTTACGTGCCTTTGTCGATGAGTATGAAGAGAAGACGATGCGTGACATCATGCCTCTTTATACTCGCGACTTTGGTACTGGAAGTTGGGAACGCTTTAATCGCTATATTCGTAACCTCCCCGTTAGGGGAACCTATCATCCATTAGATGAAAGCTTTACGTTTGAGAACACTGAAGTCAAGAAGAAAGACTTCGTATCCAAGCGTTTGCCATATTCTTTGGAGAAAGGAAAGACTGATGCGTGGGACGAACTGTTGGGTGTCCTTTATTCGGCCGAAGAAAGAGACAAGATAGAATGGGCAATTGGCGCCATCGTGGCCGGAGACTCGAAGTGGATCCAAAAGTTTCTGGTTTTCTACGGGCCTCCGGCTACAGGCAAGTCCACAATTATCGAAATCATCTCCAAGCTTTTCACGGGCTACACCGCCACTTTCGAAGCTAAAGCTCTTACCGGTAATGGCTCCTTCGGAATGGATTCGTTTGAACACAACCCTCTTGTTGCTATCCAACATGACGGTGATCTCTCCAAGATCGAGGACAACTCAAAGTTGAATTCGATTGTTGGTCATGATGAGATGACTATCAACATCAAGTACAAGTCATCTTTCACCATCAAGTCCAATGCGTTTCTGATTATGGGTACCAATAAGCCGGTGAAGATCACAGATGCTAAAGCAGGTAGCACTCGGCGACTGATTGATATTCATCCGACTGGGGCCAAGATCGAGCCTGAGCGGTATCATGTTCTTGTGGAAAACGTGAACTATGAGCTAGGAGCCATTGCGCACAAGTGTCGAGAGCGTTACCGCAAGATGGGGAAGTTCTACTTCGAGCGTTATATTCCCACTAAGATGATGATGCTCACAGATACGTTCTACAACTTCATCGAGGCTCACTACGATATCCTCAAAGCGCAGGACGGAATTCAACTCAAGCGTGCTTGGGATCTGTACAAGGAATATTGTGAAGAAGCGAACATCGTCAAACGACTTCAGTATCATGAAGTTCGTGACGAGCTTGGAAGTTACTTCGAAGAATTTAAGGACAGACACGTTATGGGCGATAAAGAATACAGGAGTGTTTATGTTGGATTCAAAGGACTACCAGAACAAGGCCCAACGCCGTTTGTACCTGATACCTCTTACGTCATTGAACTGCAGCAATACGATCCGGAAAACTTTGGATCTGCATTTAACAACGCGTATCCTGATCAACCAGCCCAAGAAGCCAAAGCGAGTGGTTTCCCTGGATGGAAATGGGACAAAGTCACTAGCAGTCTGAGAGATATTGATACCACCAAGCTACATTTTGTCAAGGTTCCAGAAAAGCACATTGTCTTGGATTTCGACTTGGTCGATGAAGACGGTGAGAAGGATCTTGAACAGAACATAATCGCGGCATCAAAGTATCCGCCAACTTATACAGAATTGAGCAAAAGTGGAAAAGGCATACATCTTCACTATGTTTATGGTGGCGATGTTCACAATCTTTCTGGTTCGATAGATACAGGGATCGAGATCAAGTCACTTTTAGGGGATAGTTCGTTACGCAGAAAACTCACGAAGTGTAACAACTTGGATATTGCTATACTCAATGGTGGGTTGCCGAAGAAAGAGAAGAAAATGCTCGATAATAAAGCGATTCAAACTGAGAAGGGTCTTCGGGAACTCATCGAGAGGAACTTGCGGAAAGAAATTCACCCAGGCACCAAGCCATCTGTCGACTTTATTCATCATATTCTCCAAGAAGCATACGACAGCGGTATGGCTTACGATCTAACAGATATGCGTCCAACGATTCTGGCCTTCGCGGCGAAGAGTTCTAATCAGTCTTCCGCGGCGATCAAAATTGTGCAGACCATGCACTTTGCTGGAAAGTCTGAAGATAAAGAACCGGAAATTGACAACAAGCCTTTGGTGTTCTTCGACGTCGAGGTGTATCCTAATCTCTTTGTCGTGTGCTGGAAGTCCGAGGGATCTGACCAAGTTGTACGCATGATCAATCCTACGGGGGAAGAAATTGAACCGTTGTTCTCACAGAAACTGGTTGGGTTTAACAATCGACGGTACGATAACCACATTCTGTACGCCCGATACCTTGGCCATTCTGTCGAGGAGCTTTACAACCTCAGCCAAGAGATCATCAACTCGGGATACAGTAACAACTCTCCGTTATTCGGGAAAGCGTATGGAATCTCTTACGCCGATA
>Ga0190271_10000125_pt1 | contig 40178 bp, 62 predicted proteins | sample Popmic356T_FD_133747 | JGI IMG/M metagenome (GOLD analysis project Ga0190271, IMG submission 133747) | Populus adjacent soil microbial communities from riparian zone of Weber River, Utah, USA - 356 T | ecosystem: Environmental > Terrestrial > Soil > Riparian zone | place: USA: Utah | collected...
GAAATAAGGAAAGACACTATCAATCGCGTTGGCGCTGGACTGCTACCGGAGAAGCTTAATGGATTACAACCGAGCAGCGGTGGGTTGGGTCACCTTGAGGTGCTTGACAATATGAGACGAGAGGGGCAGGCCCATGTTCTTGTCCGTGGTGACGGGTGGCACTTCGGTTGGTTCATCCTAGAGACGCTACAACGCGCACATTCATTGATTGCGCCGGATGGTGTCGGACAGATGATAGAGTTCGATGCTTCGTTCCAGCGTGTACCAACGCCAAATGACCCAGCAGCAACCTTTGGCTATCTGTGGAAGGCAGCGCAGAACACATGACCGTAACATCCTATGACCTCGTCACTGTTGGTGCGGACCGTATCTCGGTTGATCTGATTGTGTGGCAACGATATCGTAATCGTGCACCGGGGATGGTTGAGCGAATGCTTGACGACAATCCGCATCTTGCAAAGTTTCATCGCTACAGTCCGTTCCTTCCAGTCGGCACACAAGTGCGTGTCCCGATTGACATGGACATCCTGCGTGGCGTTCCAAAGGTAAAGGCCACGGTCGTGCTGTGGGGATCGACTGCGGAAGGCACAATGACGCAGTTGTCTCCAACGCAAGCAGATAACGCCATACCTATCAACGAACCTATCAACAACTGAAAAGAGAGGAGAGATGGAATATGTCTGCCGATATTAGCATGATCGATGATGATCGCAAATATGAGATCGCACTGGAATACAAAACAATGCTGGAGGATGGTCACTCCAGCGATGGTGCTGCGATGATAATTCAAGAACGCTATGGCCTTCTCCCTGATCAACTGGAAGCGATCATTGAGGAGGTTGACGAGAACGGCGGCGGGGAATAAGCGATGGCCGAGCATCAAGGTCCGAATAGACGCGCGGCATGCTCTGTTGTTGTTGGCGGACAAAACGTCACGGACCGTCTAAAGCCCTATCTGATCTCTGTCAAGGTCATCAATCAGACCGAGGGTGGCGTGAGCGAATGTCATCTTGAGCTTGACGACCGCAATGCCGAACTAGCAATTCCGCCCGACGGTGAAAACATTGCAGTTGCGTTGGGATGGTCTGGAGAAGGGCCGCGCATCCCGGGCGAACGCGCACCATCGTCGCCACAAGAACGCGCAATGGAATTGGATTGGGGCGGCCCTGGAATGCGAGTTGTGTTCCATGGTGTTGTATCAAAAGCCGAGTCTGGATTCTCGCGACGTGGTGGCGGGCGTCGATTGTGGATTGATGGTACGTCTGCTGATCTAAAAAACAAGGGCAAAGAAATACAACAAGGGTCACATGGTGAAGGACAAAGGGATGATAGTCAAGCAACGCAGACCTCTGCTGGAGGCGGCGGTGGAGGCGCTGGTGGAGGTGGCGCTGGTGGGGGCGGTGGCGGCGCTGGTGGTGGTGCTGGTGGTCAGATTCCTCTCATGACTGTCATGCAAGACATGGCCGGCAGGGCAGGACTAACTGCGAAGTTGTCACCTGCGATGATGAAGATCACCCGTGACTTTTGGCACTTCAATGAGAGCGCACACCATTTTGGCCAACGCATGGCGCGTGAGCTTGGTGGACGCTTCTCGGTTAATGGCGGGGTCATGAGCCTCGTTGGGTCTAACGAAGGCGTCAATGCTGACGGTGTGGCGCTCGGTTCTATTGATGCGGTATGGGGAGTGAATCTGATTGGCTGGCGTATCCATCCGTTCTCGGCACGCGCGCAGTACGGTCAGGCCCAGGCGAAATTTTTCGATTTGCACAAAGCGAATTGGCAAGTTATAGGACAGGCCATTGGAGGCAGCACGCCATTTGGCGCGTCCAGTGCTATCGCTAACATCCTCAATCCGGTTGCTAACCAAACAAACGGGCAGCAAGGCAATCAGGGAACGACTGCTGACTCCGAAGGCAATCGCGGCAACGGTTGGGTGATCATCAATGGTGATCCACGGGCCCAGGCCGGCACTCGAATTACAATCAAGGGTGCGCGTCCTGGAGTTGATGGCTCATATATGATGACTGAGGTTGAGCACAACTATCAACGTGGTGTTGGCTTCACGACGCGCGCAAATCTCTCGCATCCCATTTTGAATGCGGCTCATTTCCCTGGTTGGATACAACGTGGGACGCCAGAGAAGCCAAAGAAGGACCCGGTTGAAGGATTGTTCCCACCTGAGCCTTCTTCTGTCGAACAACCGCCTGTTAAAGAGCCGCCTGAGGAAGGCGCTGCCTGACGATGTTCCTCCTGTGACTTGGACCGTTCGGCATTTGCCGTGTGTGTTGGACTGCCCTCCATAACTCACACGTCATCGAACGGTTCATTTTTCAACCAATGTGAGGATAAACAACATGCATCTACGCGGGAAGGTATCATGGTTTGGCGGTCCTGAGGATACGGGCGTTAGTCCATCTGAGGGACTTGCATTCATCTATGAAGTTGATATGGCGCCGCATTTGTTCTTGCCATCGCAGCCTCCCAATACGACAGGGCTGGCGCGGCGTCTCGATCCTGCTGAGTTCTTTATTGCGACCCGTTGGGACTACAATATCTATCCAAAGCCATCTCTGCTTGAGCATATGGCGATGGTGCGTGCTCCAAAGACAGGCAAGGAGTTTCTAGCCTACCCTGCCGATTGGGGACCAAACGAGAACACTGACCGTGTTGCGGACATTAGCAAGGGATTGATGACGGCCCTTGGCATTACAACCGATGACGAGGTTGAAGTTATCTATCCATATTCTGAACAACCACAGGAGCCCGCTATGCACTACAATAGCATCGTGATCTCTTCCGGTCACGGCAAATACGTTCGCGGCGCGTCAGGTATCCTTGATGAGGTTGATGAGGCGCGCAATGTCGTGGAGCTACTGGCCAAGGAATTAGAGGCGCGCGGCGTCACAGTCAAGAAATTCCACGATGATACTTCGCACTCTCAAAACGAGAACCTCAACACCATCGTAAACTATCACAACAAACAAACCCGCGACCTTGACATCTCGGTTCACTTCAATGCCTATGAGCAAGTGAGCAAGCCAATGGGTACTGAGGTGCTCTATGTCACGCAGTCCGCGCTCGCGGCCGAGGTATCAGCGGCCATCGCATCGTGCGGCTTCATCAACCGTGGTGCGAAGAAAAGAAGCGACTTGTTCTTTTTGAATAACACCGACGAGCCATCGATCTTGCTCGAAGTTTGCTTTGTCGATAGTGAGGCTGATGCTGATCTCTATCTTGATCAGTTCTCCGCCATCTGCAAAAAGATTGCCGATGTGCTGGGTGGCGAAGCTTTGACACAACCGCCAGTGCGTCCAGATCGACCGACACGCCCACCTGTACCGCCAATTACTGAACCACCACCGGAATCGATCCCGCAAATTCATATTGAGGTCGAAGGCGAGGTGATGGTGTTCATAAACGGAGAACAGGTCGGCACGAAGGGATGATTGAGTGCGGCGGTGCATTCTTATTTGGTATGATGTTCTCTTATGTACCGGCCGTGCTTTGTTTAGCGTATATGCTATGGAGAAGCAAAAGATGAGGAGACGGCCATGTCACTACTCATTAGTGTACTATACCTGCTACTGAACATCGGTATCTTGCTACTGTGCGTCGCGATCATTTGGTGGGCGCTGAAGTGGTTCGGCATACCAATCGATCCGATGGTATTCAAGATCGCTCAGTTCATCATTGTGCTATTGATCTTGATTATGGTAGTGAGTTGGTTTGCTGGCGTACTGCCGCCACGCGGCATCTTCAGCGGAACATACCCGCTGGGAAAACTTCTGGCGGTGGTATAAGTCCTGTCCCATCATTAGGACCGGCGCCACCGCCAATATGCAATCCTTGCTAATTCTTTGCCTGATGCCCACCTAGGGCCGCTCATGATCGAGCGGCCCTATTTTTTTTGCCCATCGGACGCGCTGGTGGTGTTGGTACTCTCGTCTATGGCTCGCTCTTGCAGTATGGTGCGCTCATGAAGGATGGCTCGCTCTTGTAACATGGTGTTCTCAAGTTGATTGGCTCGCTCATAGATTTTGGTGCACTCATGAAGGGTGGCTCGCTCATAGATTGTGGTTCTCTCGCAGACGATGGCTCGCTCTCTCGAAGTGGTTCTCTCACCTTTAATGGCTCGCTCCTGAATGTTGGTCCTCTCACTCACAATGGCTCGCTCTCTCCGCTGGGTTCTCTCGCGTAATGTGGCTCGCTCTCAAAGTCTGGTTCTCTCATATGAGATGGCTCGCTCAATGGCTTTGGTTCTCTCTTTTGAGATGGCTCGCTCAATGGCTTTGGTTCTCTCTTTCAAAATGGCTCGCTCCTGCTTGCTTGGTGCTCTCAAACTAAATGGCTCGCTCCGGCACTCTGGTCCACTCACTCATGATAGGCTCGCTCGCTTAATTTGGATCTTTCGTTTTTCATGGCTCGCTCTTCAATTTTGGTACTCTCAACTACATTGGCTCGCTCGACCAATTTGGTTCTCTCGACCATAATGGCTCGCTCTGGTTTGTTGGTACTCTCACCGGAATGGCTCGCTCGTTATTCATGATTCTCATGGCCCGCTCTGAACCAATGATACTATCACAGCTGTTGGCTCGATCTGACACTCTTGTTTACTCATTCTTGTTTACTCACTCTTTTGTTAAGTTGGGAGGCAGTTTCCCGCCTCCCATCATTATTTGTTAGGCGATCATCTTGCGGCGACGGCGGGCAAGCATAATAAGTCCACCCATCGCAGCAATCAGACCGGGAAGGCCAGCACCCAGCAACGGACCGGGTACTGCAACAGGCACCAAGAAGAAGCTCTCAGGACCATCGTTCGCACCAGACCAACGTGCGAAGAAGATGACCTGATCGCCCAGCCTGATATCACCACGATTGATATCAAAGCCACTCAGCGTGTAGTCTGGATAGCCTGTGCCGTTGTTCGGCGCAAGTACCGGAACGCCGCCCGGTTCCGGCGAGAATGACGCCAGCACCGTGCGCTGCGTGAGGTTCAGAAAGTAGAACGACTCCAAGGTCTGCGCCTTGTTAGTATCGTTCACGTCAATGCCAACAGCAAAGCTGGTATTACCGGCAAGTGCTGCGAGGAAGGCACCATCGGCAAGTGAGTAGCCTGTGCCGAGTTGGTCTTGGCCGAGAGAGCCACCGACAGTCGCCGTCGAGAACATCAGATAGTCGTTGACGTTGCCGGTGGCGTCGAAGTTGTTGTAGCCGAACCCTGTCGGTTGTGCGGGTTGATTGGTGCCGCAGATCAGGCAGGGGTGGTTGCGAGGTTGGTTACCACCGGGTACGACCGATGATAGCGTCAAGGTGCTGGTCGAGGGTGTGACCGCGAACAGGTCGATAGTTGCGGCATTGGCTGGAACTGACACCGCCGCCGACAAAAGCAGTGCCGCTGTTAGAAGAAGCTTCTTCATTGTAGGTTTAGTCCTTTCAGAATGCTCCATGATATACCGCCAGAGTTTGGAGCAAGAAGTCTGGCGGCAAATGTTTCGCTCGTAGCATCTGGTGCTCACTTGATCTTTGGCTCGTTCTTATTTTATGGTGCGCTCTATTATAATGACTCGCTCTTCTTTTAGCGACCTATCATTTTGTATTGACTCGCTCGCATTTCATGGTTCACTCGCAGCTCATGGCTCGCTCTCTCTATGTGGTACTCTCTTGCGTTTTGGCTCGCTCCACTCCAATGGTTCTCTCTGAGGTCTTGACTCGCTCTTCTTATGGTACTCGCATCTGGTATGGCTCGCTCACGTTGAATGGTACTCTCTGAGGTTATGACTCGCTCTCGGCTGATGGTAATCTCAATCGTCGTTGGCTCACATCGTATGGTTCTCTCCTCATTGTTGGCTCGCTCCCACTAATGGTTCTCTCGCATTAATTGGCTCGCTCTTGTGGAATGGTCCTCTCTACATCATTGGCTCGCTCTCTCTATGTGGTGCTCTCAAGTCCTGGTGGCTCGCTCGCTTACATTGGTAACTCTCAAGGGAGATGGCTCGCTTTGGCTATTTGGTTCTCTCCGTTCATTTGGCTCGCTCGCATCGAATGGTACTCTCGCGATTAGTGGCTCGCTCATGTGACATGTTTCTATTCTGCCATCATGGCTCGCTCAAGGAAGATGGTTCACTCTGAGGAAATGGCTCACTCTGATCTTATGGTCCTCTCTGACACAATGGTTCGCTCACGTCAATTGGTACTCTCGTGTTTGATGGCTCGCTCATGTGGATTGGTACTCTCAGTCGTAATGGCTCGCTCACCCTGCGTGGTCCTCTCATACGACACGGCTCGCTCCTTGAACATGGTACTCTCCTGGTTGTTGGCTCGCTCACACGCAATGGTTCGCTCTCTTCCGTTCGGCTCGCTCTGTCCTACTGGTTCTCTCGCTTGACATGGCTCGCTCATCAATCCTGGTTCTCTCCTCAGGTATGGCTCGCTCATGTGAAATGATCCTATCGGACATCATGGCTCGCTCTTGTCATTTGGTTCTCTCAAGGATGATGGCTCGCTCAGGTGCATTGGTCCTCTCTGACGTCATGACTCGCTCTGACCTTATGGTTCTCTCTGTCGCCAATGACTCGCTCATTATCAATGGACCTCTCATAGGTCATGGCTCGCTCTTCCCAAATGGTTCTCTCAATCCGCTTTGGCTCGCTCCTCTTAAATGGTTCTCTCCAGCACGCTGGCTCGCTCACAGAAAATGGTTCACTCTGACATTATGGCTCGTTCAGACTGAGTGGTTCTCTCGAAGGCAATGACTCGCTCTTACATCATGGTGCTCTCATGATAGGTGGCTCGCTCCAACGCTCTGGTTCTCTCAACAATGATGGCTCGCTCATGGACCGTGGTACTCTCGTAAACGATGGCTTATATTATTTCAGATGCACATGACCGAGATGTGCAATCGGATACGGCAGCGGCGGCTCAGAACCTAAAATCTTTCTGTGCATCTCGCCATGAAGATGCGACAAGAAGAGCTTGACCGCATAGCGTTTTGCTCGCGCGTGGATATGAGCTGGGGGCAACTTGCCGATGATATAGCTTTTGTAAGCGTCAGTCGTTTGACCGATTTTGAATCGCTCCAACTTGGCCTTTGCCTGATCGGCAAATTCTCCAAGCTCATTGCGCTTCTCTTCTTGTGCCTTGCGCTCCTTCCAGATATGGCCATAGTAGCACTTCTCATTCCCAGAGAACTTTACAAAACTCTCACCGGCATGAAAGCAAATCACTTTCAGCGCCGCATTCCATGGCCGCTTCTTCTTTGCCTCCCAGCGCACAGTAGGATCAAGACCGGCAAAGCGCCAGATGTGACCTACAGTTGGTGCCTTATGGATATCGATATGCGCGAGCAGACCGGCACTGATCACCGGTCCGATACCAAAGACGCCGCGCATCCATTCACCAACCGGATGACCTTCAGTGTATTTATCTAGGGCGCGTTTGATCTGCGCCTCCAGCGTCGCACTCTGTTCCTCGTACCAAGACAATACCAAGTGAGGCTCTTCCTTGATCGAGCGGATTTGCCCGGCTGCGCGAATACGATTTTCTTGCATGGTGTAGTAGCTATCAACGAGGAACCTTGCCTCCGCATCACTCAGGGTTATGGCGGCCGTGGCAAGGTCACGCGTCAGACGTTGGATCGGATTCATATCAGACATATCAATTCCTCCTATGTGTGTGAGATTTTACTTTGAGTGGCCGGTCTGCCGGCCCATTGGATCGTAGAATGTAGTGCCGTTGTTATTAGTAACTGCACGACCTGTAGTCTGGCCTAGTGGATTGTAGAACGTTGTATTGCCGCGCGTGTCAGTCACTGTGCGGCCGACCACTTGGCCATTCGGGTTACGGACCGTTTGCTGCTTGGTTTGCGCCAAGGCAACACTCGGTAGCGTCAGCAGTAGCAAAGCGATAATGATCTTCATAGTCCACCTTCTCCATTGCTAGCTTCAAACTCCTCGAAGCGTTCGATCTGTGTCTTGAACAATTTAATGATGTCCTTGCGATCAGCGCCATTAGAGATATAGTTGCACAGACCGCTCTTGTCATTGAACGGAAAGACAAGCAAGACAAATCCATTCTCGCGTTTGCCTTTGCCGCTCATAGTAGCGCCATTGAGGATTTTATCTAAGGCTATAGCCATAGCGTTCATAGCTTCTCTAATTGACATTTCAACTGGTTCATCTTTCATTTATGGCTCCTCATGTTCTTGATCTGGTTCCGGATGATTCCAAGGCGGTGGCGTCACACGTTTGCATATCAAGATATTAGATACTGAGTCTTGCGTGACGGTGAACCACTTGGCCTTGTGGTATGAATAAGCAACGATGTACTCTTTAAAATCCTCCATCGTGCATTGCTTGTCGCAAGCGATTGTACCGGCATCTCCCATCTTCAATGTTCGCAAGACGCCATGTGCACGCTGAGCGATTGTTTTAAGTTTTTGCTTTTCTGGATCCATGTTTCTTCTTCTCCATCTTATGACTAGTGATGATTGTAACAGAGATGCTGATCCGATTGTCCACCACTACGCTATAGGGCGATGAAGCTTCAGTAACGATCCCTGATCCACCGGGCCATGTCACTGCTGTGCCTGGCGGGTATGGATAGGTCTTGTTGTAATCATAGGCCATTAGCTGCTGCTCCGCTTGTGTGTTGGTAATTTCCTAACATCGATCAACAAGCACTCGTTAATCTGCGTAGCCAACTCAGCGATAGCCTTGGCTTCCTTAATAGCAAAATCATTCACCTTTCGCTCAGCTGCTATATCTAAGCCGGCCAGCACTGCCTTCATCAAGTGACGAGGTCCATACGCCATTACGTGAATTGCGACGATGTCCTCAGTAGCATATTTTTTATTCATCTTACTCTCCTTGTGTGTGAGGGAGCTGGCCGTTGCCGACCAGCCCCATTGAGATTTACTTTCCTGTGATGCCAACTTTTAATTTGAACCCGTCCGCTGCCGCTCGAATATCTTGCGACAGAATATTGGCCTCTTCAATTTGGAGATAGACCAGCTTGCCTTTCTCGCGAATGGCAGCCGCTGCTTCAGATAGCAACTTCATATCCGCATCAGTCTCGCGCAACGCACCTTCCAATTTGGATATGCGCTCCTTGACGGCTGTGCCCATCTCCTCGACCGCAGCCGCAGCCTTCTCATATTGAGCTTGCACAGCCTCAGCAGATAACCGGCCAAGGTCCTCGGCAGCTACTGGCTTTGGCATATTATGCTCGTGTTCGCTCATATGCACATTGTTCGGATCACGTACCATATTTTATTCTCCTGTGTGTGTTAGATTAGCCATTGACGCCACTCATCACCGCTGATTGTAGCGGCCATATCGATCTTGTTCCTCAGAGCCTCAATGATCTTCTCATCGACGGTCCCGCGAACAATCAAGTCAATGTATGCGACTGACTTGATCTTATCGATACCTTGTGCACGCTCTTCTGATTGAGAGCGGTATTCTAGATTGTTTGTATTGGAAAAATATATAACAGTATCAGCAACAACCCACAGACGGCCGCGACCGCCAGCAGATGGAGTACCAACCATAAAGCGGCACTCAGGATTATTTCTGAATTGCTCTTCTTCCGCTTCACGGGTCTTGATATTGCCGCCCCAAAACCGGGCAACGCTGTCTTGTCCATAAGCCTTGGAGATCGCATTGCTGATCTTCCTTACGTTGTAATCGTAGGAACACCAAATGATCGCTTTGCCTTCCACCTCATCCAATACCTCCATGAGCTGTTTGGTACGCTTCTCATCGACTTCATGTAGCTCGTTGTTCTCATCACGGGTGTGCCCGCAGAGAACTTGATGAAGCCGGATCATTCGCGAGATGACGTTGAGTGCGGTAACATGGCCCGTTGTCTTTTGCTCTTCCATCAACTCTGCGGTCGCATTCTCCTTGAGCGATTTATAAATACGCTTTTGGTCCGTAGTCATTTCAACGTCGCGAAAGCTATACAGCTTGGGCGGTAGGTCATAGCAATCCGCGAGCGATACCCGGAATGAATGCGCGGCGATTTTGTCGCGCAACTCTTCCTCATTCTTGTAGCCTGTGATCGCAGGAAAGTTATCATACCATATCCGCCTCTTGTCGAGTTCAAGAAGCACAGTCTTGCGATCTAGGTCAGCAACCGAACAAATCCATCCATCGATTGTCACGCGTCCATCGCCCGTGGCCCTTAGCAACTTGCTCTGGAGTATCCCAGTCGGCAAGGTACAAATCTTTTCCTCAACGGCATAGCGTGCCTTGAATGTCGTGAATGTCTGGTGACCCAAACATCCAGGCTTCAAGAATTGGAATTGATAGAACACGTCCAGAGGCGAACGCGGGGAGATCAAGCCGGTCAAGATACGCCGCACCGTCGCGAGCGGTGCGAGCTTCAAAGCCTTTTTGGTCCTGATGCTATCGTTCTTGATCGTTGTGCTCTCATCCATAGCGAAGTAAACGCTGCGCTGCTCTAAGAAGGTCTTGGCCGTTTTGAACGCTTCATCGACGCTCGACAACGCCTCGATATTCATTATGAGCATGCGCGGTCGTTTATGCTCGGCTAAGAACTGCGCGCGTATTTTTGCGCGGTGAGCGTTCTTGCCTGACTCCCATATATTGATCCGCAAGCGTTTGTAGAGCGCTGGCGCAAGATGCTCCTTGGCCGCTGTCTCCCAAGTCTTGTAGACGCCAGCTGGAGCGATGACGAGCAAGTCATTGACCTTTCCTTCAGCTTCCAACCGGCCAAAGTCATCGAGCGCCACTTTGGTCTTGCCGGTCCTCATCGCCATTTGGTATGCGAAAAATTCCCGGCCTTCTGATAGCTTGAGTGCGGTCCTCTGATGAGCCCAAGGTTCGAATGGTGACTGATACTTCATGCGGCCTCAATCCTCTTCTTGACATTCTTTAGGCGGTTACGCACCATGGCCGCCTGCTGATACTTATTCAATTTGCGAGGCACCAGCGTCCATTCGATAGGGATTGGGCCACGACGTTTTGTCTTAGCAACCTTACAATTCTCGCCATTGATCTTTAGCTTATCATCCAGAGATTTAAGATATGATACAACCGCTTGGCGCGCGTGGTGTGGTTTGTTTCTCCCTTTGTAGAAGGCATTGGTCAATATCGTCGTGTTCTTTGGGTTAGGCCCTAGCAACACAAACAAACGCAACTCTGAATTGGAATACTGAACGGGCGGATCGTCTTTCAGTTTCATGGCTCTTACTCCTTGCTGTGGGATCTCTTAGTCCATCCTCGACACTTCAAAACTTCCATCCAATTGGATGATAGCAACCCAACCAAATTGATATGTTATGATCATCTCATCTCTCATCTTCATTACTGCGAGTGCCGGATGAGCTGGGTCGCCCGGGTATTTGAGTGATAGATCGTCGCGCAGCTCGAACCCTTTGAAGGGCCGCCATCCTCCACCATGTACATAATTAGTGTGGAGTTGATCGCGTGCGGGCCTAGGATCATTTTCATCGAGCCATCCAGGGATATATCCGACATGGTTTGGATCGCACATTTCGTGAATTATCAAGACTGGTACCATTTTAACCTCCTGTTGAATGAGAAGAAAGGCCACCTAATTTGGTTTCACGCGGAGCAATACGAACGCGCTCACGCGAACCAAACCTTGTTGGAAGGGAGATGAATAAACCTTCCGCACGCGCTGATGGCCGCGCCTGTGCTGGGGTGTCGCAACTAGTTATGTACGTTTGTAGGGAACGTGACGCCCTTACCGCGCTTCCATTCAAAGACAGTGAAGTCTCCACCGTCCGTAATGATCACGCGATCAACGACGCCCATCTTGACGGCGACATTGTTAGTGTAGTGATGCGCCACGGTCACGGCTTCTTTCGCAGTCACCCAGCGACGAACATACTCATAGGTGCCGTCGATGAAGAACTGGCATACTGAGAACTCGCACTCGCCCTCTTCTCCGAATTTCATTACATCTTACTCCTCATACATTTGACGACGGCCTCGATGCCCTCAGGGCCGATAGCGCGAGCGACGGCCGCAATGGTAGCAAACTGCGGACGCTTTGTCGGTCCATAGAACCAATTGTAAAGCGTCGTCGATGATACGCCACTATCTTGCGATAGCTGCCCATATCCCTTCCCGTTGACCGTACCGCGCAACGCGTCAATCACTGGGTCCTTGGTGCGAAAACTATATGTCTTGTAAAGTTTGGTTCTCACTTGGAGCCTCCTGCCTTAATGTAACCCTTGGCGGTCTTTTTCATCAGACCATTCTTTACGGCTGTAGCAAGCGCAGTGCTAACTCCATCGATCGAATAACCATTCTCTGAGAGCGCGGTCTTGAACTCCTTCGCTTGCTTTGGAGCATCTGTCGCGAAAGCCGCAACCGCTCTCCATGCTTGGATACCTCCTTTCTTTCCTCCCGCACCCTTCACGATGAGCGGTCGCAAGTCCAGATCGTCTATCTTGAAGCGGTGGATCGCAGCGAGGATTTCTCCCAACTGTTTATCACCGACTGAAAACGAAACGATGAATGCCATTGTAGTTTCTCCTGTGTGGGTATTGCCCGGCCAGAGATCATTCTCTGACCGGGTAGCGTTCATTGGTTGTATCTTTCTCCATTGTCGTAATCGGGTTCAATCACTAGCATGTAGCAACTATCACAGATCCAATTCAATCTCGGGTCTGCGTTCTCTTTCAATTCAACCATGACAATCTCACAATGAGCGCACAGTTTGAATTTTTTCTTCATTGGATTTTTTCGCAAGAGCATCTCCATTGGTTCGCGGTGGAAATCCCTTCCCCGGTCCCCGGGAGAAGGGTAGATAGGTACTAAATTACCTCCTTGTTTTACGGTGCCTAGGACGGCCCTAGGCTCGATTTAGGGGTGGGCCCTAGGGTAGTAGCGGCCCTGGCCCTAATCCCGGCCTAGTCCCGGTTTCCCGGGCGGCATCCTAGGGCCGTTCCCGGGGATTATCTCCCCGGACGGCCCTTCCCCGGGGGAACTTCCCCCGGGCCGGTTCCCCCGGTCCCCGGGCGGTCCGGTCCCCGGGAGAACAGGGATCAGTCCTCATCAATCGGCTCATCGCAATCGTATCGCTCCATGATGTCTGAGCGATACCTGCTTAACTTTTCTTTCTCGCATTTGTAGCAGGCGAATGTGAGATAGATCCCATGGCCATCATAGAGTTTGTGTGGGACATCGCCACTCCCACAAGGACACGGCTCAGTGAAGAGCGACATGTTATTTTCCTTCCTTGGCTTTTGGTTCGACAAAATCGAGCGTCTGGAGATCATCGATATCTTCATCGGTGATCCAACTCCAATCGTCCCATTTAACGCGGACCGTTCGCTTGTTGAACACGGCTTGAACTACGCCAACGTGGCGCTCGCTGTGAACTAAGTAGACGCGCTGGCCGCAACGAACAGTTGTCGGTCGTCCTCGGAACCAACTCATTTTTTACATCTCCATTTGTAGCGACTGACAAAAACTTTTCGCAGGTTGTGACGACTGCACACATCACCGCCACTCGCCTTCGCCTCTTTGGCCTTGGGCCTGCGAGGCGCTACAACTTTGGGCGGCGGCGCATCCGGAGTTGGGGGCGTCACCAATGGAGGCTCCGGCAGTACCCTCTCAGTGATGACTTTCTTTCGCCCCATAACTTCAGACAGAGCGGACACACCAGCCTCGTATAACGCATCGATGTCCTCAATCTCAGCCGTCTGTTGTTGCGGCTGAGGTACGCGCGGCGGCATCTTAGTCGGCTGATTGTCATTACACGCTACAAGAAGGAAGCAGGAAAGCGCGCAGATGACATTCTTCATTTCGCTTTCCTCTTCCCATCATCGGTTGGAATACCCTCGAGATAATTATTCGGAATGCACAACTCTTTGCCGTTGTGCTTGAACCGAACAAGCGACTGCTCAGGTCCTTGCGCGATGACGTACGCCATCTCCTCTTTTTCATCCTTGATGTACGTGACCTTGGTGAGCTTGTACTTGGAGCTCATCGTGATCGGTCCTTCAACCTTTTCCTTCTTGACCTTGGGAGTTGGATTGGCCGCCTTGCGCCGGTCCCGCTCCATCTGCGCCCTGATCCGTCGCTGCGCCTTCTCAATGACGGACTCAGTCGCCTTGTCCAATTTGCCTTTGGACTTTCCTTCCTTCTCTTCCTTGACTTTCTTCTCACGCTTGGGCCGCTCAGTTGGCGTGTAGCCTTTTGGAAGTTTGAACTCCGGCTTTGGCTTGCCTGCTCGCTTCTCCCAAATTGAGATCGCCAACTTGGCGGTCGTCAACGCACAGCCAATCTTAAGCCCATGCTCGAACGCCGCTTGGACGCCCTTCTTCTCATAGACTGCGAGCATCTCAGCCTTGTAGCTTCCCGGTCTATACGCCATCGCTCTCTCCATCATTCGGATTGGGTTCAGGTTTAGTTGTGGTAGGTTCAGGTTTAATTATCGTCAGAGTGATCTTGTGACCGGATTGGTTCTCTTTAACGATGGTGATGTTGATACTGTCCGTGCTATCCTCAAGATGTTCGAGTAGACCCTCCATCTCATCGGCCAGACGCTTGAACCCTGCTATGGTTTTCTTAGTCGCGCTGGTATGGGCAACAATCGTATTTTTGTCGCTCATTTGATTCTCTCCATCGGGCCAGAAGGCTTCTTTGACGTGGGGCCAATTCTTCAAGATGGCCTCACGCGTGCTGTACTTCCTACCAAAATATCTCCGTGAGGCCCACATGCGGGCCTCGCCAAGGAACATTTGATATTGTTCGTCCGTCTCTAGGAACTGTTGACTTAGACTGAGCACGGCACTGGGCAACGTCACTGAGCTATAACCGTATCCATCTCCATTGATCAATCTCTTGATCTCTTTCCGAGTTGCTCTGCCCAGTCCCATATTGCTACGCGCAAAATAAGCCGCAAGGACGAGACGTTCAGTCTCAGTTATTTTCATCGCGACTTCCCCATCATTAAGCGGATGCGCTTCGCGATCACGATTGAGTTACAATCACCACAACATCGGCCATCGTTGATCGGCCACGCGTTGTTTCCAAATCCTTCGACCTGGTCGCCGCAGATCGAACACGCGAACTGATTTTGCTTCTTGCTCTTATCCATCTTCATTCTCCTGTGTGTGAAAATAAAAGAGGCCAGACGATTGCCTGGCCTCTCTCGGTAGCCCCAGTCGGAATTAAGCGGTGACCTTCACATCGCCCTGCTTGCTCCACATTTGGAACGTCGCAGCGGCTCTGCCTTCCTTAGCTTCGTATTTCGCCATCTTCTTTTTGGCCTCACCAACAGTCTTACAACCAGAGAGCGCGGCCCACATCTGGCCCTTGATTGACCCGTCGCGATATTCCTTTTTTGATACGACCTTAAACGTCGCATCGTCAGCAACACGCGGACCGCGCTTTGTGCCTTCCTTCTTGCCCTTAGCCTTCGCAACTTTCTTCTTGCCTTTAACCTTCACAGCCTTCTTTGGCGCTGCAGTTTTCTTCTTTTCCTTTTCCTCAACAGCCTCCTTGGGAGCTGCGACTTTCACTTTCGCTTTCCTTGGCGCTCTCTTCTTTGGCGTCGTTGCGCCGTTGGCGAGAGGTACCGCCGTCTCAGCTTGAACTTCCACATCACTCATCATTTGGTAGTCCTCCTGGTTGGAGCTTCAGCGCTCCGTGCTGCGCTCCTCATTGATTGGGAGCGCAGTGTCGGAAAGCTAAACCCATTCCATCTCAAAAGGAAGGTTTATATCACGCTCGATTCGTACAAGCCCAAACCAGCGCAGCAATCCAACCAAGGCCGGACCAGCCCGTAAAAAGATTGAGCACGCAGATCGCGTTCTGGTTATGGTGACCACGCACCGCTGCGATGATCGCTGGGAAGAAGTACACTGCTAGAAAGAATATCACGATCGGTTCCATTTTAGTTCTCCTGTGTGTGTTGTTTCCTTTTATCGATCACCGGCGATGTAGCGATTGAAGTGATCGAGCGTACCTTCATCATCTCCATCGTCGCCTTCAATGAGCTCAAAGATCACGTGAGAGATTTCGTCCGTGATCCCCATCTCATCCGAGTCAATAGCAATCTCCGGAAATTCCTTTCGTAAAAATTTCCGGACCTTTACCTTCACTGATTCCAAATCCATCTATCCCTCCTTTGCGGCTTCCTCAGCCCGTTGCTTAGTTTGATAAGGCCCAAGCGCCTCGCTATCAGGCAGACACCCAGCTTGACATGTCCACCAATACCATCCAGCCTCATCCACCTCGAATAAGAATTTTTCTTCATCCGAGATATAGAACACCTCATAGGCCATTTTTCATTCTCCAGTTTGGGGGCGAAAGGACGCGGTGGAAATCCCTTCCCCGGTCCCGGGGAAGGGTAGATAGGTGCTTAATTACCGCCCTTGTTTTACGGTGCCTAGGGCGGCCCTAGGCTCGATTTAGGGGATGGCGGCTAGGGTAGTAGCGGCCCTGGCCCTAATCCCGGCCTAGCCTAGGTCCCCCGGGCGGCGTTCTAGGGCCGGGACCGGAGCCCGGACGGTCCCCGGGCGTCCCGGTCCCGGTTCTCCCGTCCCGGTCCCCGGGCGGTCCCCGGTCCCGGGAGACAGGATCAGTCTCCATCGATTTTGGCGTTGAGAGAGACAACGATCACATCCCAGTTAAAATCCGAGCAGAGACCATTGACCTCTGCTCGAGTGAGCGCATCGCCCGGATTAAAGGCGATGCTATTTTTCACGGTCAGAATTTTATATTTATCATTGGCCCGATCATGGGCAACTTTTATCTGACGGCGTATCATTCTGCTTCCTCCTTGTTGACGTACTCAGCCATCACTCTCTTGAGCCAATCGACTGGCCGTGTGACTAGTTCATCGGTCAGATAGATTGGCGGGATATAGAGCACATCGTTGAACCCAACAGCCATCAGACGTTGCTTGGCGGTCTTGATATGTCTATCGTAGCTTCTGAATGGCCAGTTAACTCCGCCACGCAATCGGTGTTGAGCGGTCTTATAGCCAAACAGTCGAGCGATGGCCGTCGAGCTAATATGGTAGGAAGCGCGAGCAAGATCCAGCGGCGCGGTATCGACCTTCCACGCCACCGTCGCACTTCCACCGTCGCTACTATCGATAGAAGTGCCAACCCAAAGCTCAACCGGGCGATGCTCTACTAACATTCGCGTTAGTGCGAGCAGGACGATGCCCCGTTTCCTAACGTCCTTGGAATTAACGGCCGCAGAGGTCGTCAGGTCCATATAGATCGCAATCGGCGCAGTCGTCTTTGCGCGCCGTTCGCGTCGCCTCATATGCTGAGGGTGACCGGCGAGGAACGCTGGGACGTTTGGAACCGCCCCAACAACATCATCGATATTCCGCCAACCACGGCTCACTGGTATTTGGTCCTCGATCTTTTTCAAGAATTCCTCGGACTCATTCACCAGCGCCTCATCGCCAGACACAACGCGCTTTCTGAACTGCGCGTTAGTCTCTCCATACCAACCACCACCCTCGCGATAGTGGGTGGGGTTAGCGTCTACAAGTCCAGCGATCTCTGAGGCATCAAGAAAGATAAAGCTGTCGCTGACGCCCCAAGAGGTCTTCAGTTTTTCCGTTCTCATTTTCTACTCCTCTCAAGCGGCCAGCTGCGAGCGCTGGTCGGGTTTCAGGTTGGCGAGATAGGTCATCAACGCCGCCTCGTCCATCGAGTAGCCAGCCTCAATCAACGCACAACCGGCCTGCGCCGCCCGGGTATCGATCAAGACTTTCAGTCCGACAGCCCGCGCACGATCACGAGCGCGACGGACCTTCTTCAACCATTCCGTATTCGGAACGATTGCCGTTTCCAACTCAGGGTCGATGTCCCAATTAATCCGGATAGAGAAGCGGGACAGAAACGCCGCGTCCAACTTGGTCGCGCCGCTGTAGTTACTATCGGCGCCAAGGCCCCACGTGTTAGCCGTCGCGATTATGATACAGTCCTTGTGACGTTTGATCTGCTTATCAGGGAACGTCGCAACGCCATTCGCGAGGTGAGGGTTCACGGCGAGCAAGGCGACCGGGTCTGACCGATCCACCTCGTCAAACGTATAGACGCCACCGTGTTCGTAGGCTTCACGGAACGGGGTGCGGTGATATTTACCGGCACCGTCGATGAAGCCAAGCATCTCGTGAGGGAACGAAATGGCGCCGTTGAAGTGCCACTTCAGTCCCATCACTTCGGCTAGCTGCTTAGCGCCAGTCGTCTTACCGCTGGACGCTTCGCCTTGGAGGAATATCCCGGGCGGATAACCGCCCGGCAACCTCACGTTGGCCGCTTTGAAGAGATGCATGAACTGCTTATGCGTCGGTCCCTTGACCTTGGAACCTTTATCGCTGACGCTCTGCTTGACGATCAGCTCGACCTTCCGTGGAGCGCGTTCCTCCATCGCTTGGAGGACCTGCTCAACGATTACCTTTTGGTCCACCGCCAGATTGCCAACCTTCTCCAAAGTCTTTTCCAAGACTTGGTCAACGAGACGATTGGTATCGACGTTGGGCGCCGTTTCGATTTTCAGCGTCGTGTTACGGTGGCCTTTCTTAGCGCGGTAGATAAGCTTGTCGACGAATGCGACCTGCTTATCCGAGTAGAGGCCACGTCGCTTCCACCAGGCAACTAGATCGACTGCCTTAGCGTAGCAAGGCGGGATCAATCCGCTTGATTCCTTTTCCTTAAGGACTGGAAGCAACGTCTCAAGCTCAACAACTTTAGTCTTCACCACTTCGATATCGTATGCCATCATTCGGCGTCCTACATTTCAGGGTTAAAAGAAATGGCGGCCATTTGCGGCCGCCAATTAGGGAGAAGAGTTACGCGCCAACCTTCAACTCACCACGCTTCGTCCAGAAGCGCAGGTAGGGGATCAGCATCTCACCACGCTCTAATCGGGCGGTGGCCTTGCGAGCCTCACCAACCGTCTTAGATCGCTTCACCGCCGCGAACAACTTGGACGCGGCACTTCCTTCACGGGTCTTGAACTCTTTCACGACCTTCAATTTGACCGCGTCGTCCCAGCTGCGTCGCGTCGCCTTCTTCGCAACGACCTTTTTCGCAGTGGACTTCTTCGCAACCTTCTTCGAGATAGCCATAACAAACTCCTGTGTGGGGAGGGTTACAGACGCACACTCGGTGTCGTCTGGGAGTTAGCACTCCATTGTGCGCTCCCCGAAGGGAGCGCACCGTTGGAAGGCTACTTCACTTTCTCTTCTTCAACGAACCAATCCGCATAGGCGTCTATCGCCTTAGCGAAATCCTTCGCTGCGGCCCTGAAGGTCTTAAACGGACCGGCGGGCATATCGCAACCTTCAGGCGAGCGTTCCGTGTAGGCGCTATGGAACCATTCGCCTTTGAACTTACAAACGTACATGTTCAAGCTCAGCTCGTTTTTCTTCTTCATCTTAGACTTCCTTCACAGTCATCTGGAAGTAGCGTCCAGAGTGGTACAGCTTGTCGCCCTTTTTATCGAGCAACTCAACTACCACCGTGTTTTTACTGACCGACTCCAGGCGCCAGTCCGGTCCGTAGATCGACTTGATCAACTTTCCGAGCGTCTTAGCGACGGCGGCGGTGGCGTTGGTCTTAGTGGTTCGCTTGGCCATATCTTTCCATCTCTCAGTTTTCGTTTGGAGCGGTATTGCTCCCCGATACTCTGGGCTCTGACTCCAGAGTACTGGGAACAATCCTAATGAAAGAATTATCCCTTCCCGTTTCTCCACTTAGGCTTAGGACGGGAAATTACATATGAACTGGAAACTTTACTAAGCGACCGTCAATCGACTTACTCAACAAAGCAATTACGCACAGGCGCTTTCGCGACGGCAAGCTGTAGGATGCGATGACGACAGCGCGCCCTTCGGCGCGCAATCCGCGTTTCGAGTAGCCAGCGATTTCAAAGAGCCCAGCTTCAGAATTTCGGGAAGCCGCAGCGCATCAGAGCGACTAGGCTTCTTCCCAACTCCGGCGAAGCGAAACTACCGGAGATAAGCGACTAAGAATAAATTCCGTATACCGTCCTAGTCGCCTAGGACTGAATATAGCCTTTCCCTTTATCGAAAGAAAGAGCCCTCTAACACCCTTCCCCCGGGCGCTTAGGGGTGCCTAGGGCGCTAGGACGCGGCGCTAGGGCGCTCCCCGGTCCCTTCCCCCGGGCGCTAGGGCGCTAGGGCGCTAGCCTTCTCCCCGGGCGGTCAACTCAACGTTCCAGCGTTGGCTTCGCTAGCTGTTTATTGCACAACGCCTTATCAATTTCAAGCCAGTCCCAATGCTTAGGGCCGCCTTCAAATTTCAAAATAGGCTTCTCAAACTTCAACATGCTCTTGTCGGCGTCTGCGCCGCGAAAGATCATGAGCGCATCGCCATCTCTCTTACTCTCTCGCCGGACGATTATGAAGCTGCGTCCTCCATAGCGAGCGTACTTCCGATGCCACGCGATCTGCTCTGGGCGAAAACTAATCACGTTGCCCTTTGAAACTTTATATTCGTTCCATCCGCTGATCCCCCGTGCGCACCAGTGGTGATCTGGAACGCCACCACCGCTGATTGGATTCTCGACAGCGATGAAAAAGTAATGGGGCAACTTTGCCTTGAACATTGGCCGCAGTCCGCCATCCCGCTTCTTCATTTCCAATCCTTCTTCGGCTTGATGTGCATAATATTGCCGTGGGCTTCGCAGTACATGGTATGGTTGACGGTCTTGTCGCCGCAGTATTTGAACGGTGGGCTTTGGCCGATTGGATAGTGGCACACGCCGCTATGAAGTTGCTGGATCGATACCTGTACATATTTATTAATCGCGACTGGAGTGATTGGAGGAAGCGCAACAACCTTTCGCACTTTTCGTTTTCGTTTTTTAATTGGAGCGACCTTCTTGTTGATGATCGGTCTAAAGCGAAGTCCAAGGCGATGAGTCTTGCCTATCACAGCATTGCGCGACACAATGACTTGGAATTCTTCACAAAGCATCTTTGAGATTTGAGTAGCAGAAAATAGCGAATCTGATATAAGCGATTTGAGACGCTCGACCATACCAGGTGTGATGTCCCATAATGATGGTTGCTTCACGCTAACACCTCAATGCCTTTGGCGGTTGCCGCTTTGCGATAGGTTGCGAGAATTTCCTTGGAGAATTTTTTACCATGTCGGTACTCTCCAAACAGTTCGCTGATCTTGGCGTGAACTCCTTTCTTGATTAGGTATTCATGGTTGTAGCTCGGATCATCGGTCAGGTTCACCTTGGACTTTCCGTTTGCGACGAATAGCTTCTTGGTATGGTCCTTGTTGATTGGCGTGTTGAAGGTCTTTGCGATGTAGTATCCATTGGCCACCGCGGTCATCATCACCGCTGGATCTGATCCGCCACCAATGACCTTGAGCCGTGGATCAATCAGGTCTTTGTACCCGCGCTTGCGGCCACGCAGCACAAGGCCAAGCGCAGTCTCCATGAAGCCTCCAAAGATCGGAATGACCTTGCGACCGAATTGCGAGCCTCCAAGATGGCCGGTCATTTGTACGATGCCGCACGCTGGGTTCGCTTCCAGATAGTCGATTGCGTCTTGGTAGCGTTGCCCAGCAGTCAGGCCAAGCTTCGTGCTTGCGCCATCAGTAAAACGGAAATCATCATCGCACCAAATTATATAGTCCGACATTCCGTTGACGAGCGACAGTGAATGGATACGCGCCTCAACGAAATTGAACAGCGGACCCTTTGGAACCTTCCGTGGCTCTGTCATAAAGCCGATGTTGGCCTGAGGGAGCATCGCCCTTATCTCACGCAGGTCCTTGTTCGTGTACGGGTCTTGATACGAAACGCAAATGTGATAGCGGTGGCCCTTGTGCATTGCGTGCTTGAACGTTGATACAAATTCCTTCATCTTGTTCGGTCGATTTGATATCAAAGCAAATGTTATGTTCACGCTCCATCCTCCATATCGCCAATGTACTTGATCCTATCGACACTGATCATGCGGAAGCCATTCGGCACCGTGCCCTTGATCGCATAGATACTTTTCCCGGGACGCCCACGCTCAATAATCGGGATCGCAAGCTCATTGAACTTGAAGCGGTCAATCTTAACAAAGATCTCATCAGTGTCGTCGCGGAAAAACATATTGAGGTATTTGGTCTGGCCCTTCTTCACAACGCCATTGCGCTTGCGAATGTTGACCTCCTCATTCTCATCGCGCGGATCGATCTTAACCGCGACTGCGATCGCAACGACACTCTCTTCAATTCCACATTGTAGTTCTTTGAGGTTGTATGTTTTGCTTACGATGCCGGCTGATATTGGATTTGGAAGCAACCGATGGATTGCGGCCTTGATCGGATACAGCGTACCAAGGTCCGTTTTCGCTTCACGCAGACGCTCGGCAACTCTAGCCCGCAACATCGTGCCGCTCTTGCGACTCTCAAGTATCTCAGTTACTGTCGCAGGGCCAAAGCCCTTGATAGCCGTCAGAGGTCCAATGAGCTTGTTGTTTGCTATCGACCAACGATCAGTCGAATGATCAGGATCAACGTCCACATAGTCGATGCCTTCGTTCTTCATCTCGCGCAGTAACTGGATCTGACGCGCAGTGTCGTGCTCGGCATCGAGCGTTGCGGCTGCGAACTCAAGCGGATGATACGCTTTGAGGTAGCAACAGTAGTACGATACCAATCCATACGCTACAGCGTGAGCCTTGTTGAAGGCCCAAGATCCCATCGAGCATAGATCGTCCCACATCTTGTCTGCTATGTCCTTGGGCATCCCACGCTTCATTGCGCCCGCTTTCCAAGGATCACCGAACTGATTGAAGTACTCAACGCCAAGAGACTTCGACATCGCCTTGCGAAGCGCAGTGACTTGCGCCCAAGAAAGGTCACCAATCTCACGACCTATCGTCAAGACTTGTTCTTGATAGATGACGATGCCGAGCGTCTCCTTGAGGAACGGTTCAACGAGCGGATGGTTGTACTCAATTCTCTCACGGCCCAATCGGCGCTTACACCAAAGGTTGGCACCGCCAGTCGCCATCGGTCCCGGTCGAGCAAGCGCAGTGATCGCAATAATGTCCTCGATGTGATTGACGTTCTTGATTTGCTTGACGAGCGATTGTAGGGCCAATCCCATGAACTGAAAGATGCCGCTGAAACGAAACTCATTTAGGATCGCAAACGCCTTGGGATCATCGAGCGGCAATTTCTCAAGCCAGCCGTTGACAGGCTTCTCACCTATCAATTCGAGCGTCCGCTCAAAGACCGACAACTGAGTCAATCCCAATGCGTCAATCTTGAGGAGGTTGAGAGACTCAGCGTCATACTTATCACATTGAGCTGCGCCGTTGCGACCGTTGATCGCCACATGCTCGATGATCGGACTATCGGTCAATAGCAAACCGGCTGCGTGTTGTGAGCTATTGTTCGGGTGGCCTTCCATACGCTCAGCAATCTTCATCTCGGGGAATTCCTTCATCATCTTCTGACCTACGTCAGTGGTTGTGAAAGTATCCTCGATGGTTTGCCAAGCACGCGCGTCACCTAGCGACCGATCAATAATAGCATCACTCACCTTCGTCACCATCCACTTTGGAACCTTGAGGGACGCTCCCGCTTGGTTCAGCGCGCTGGTTGGCTTGAAGAGCGACACAGTACCAAGACGCGCAACGTGGTCCTTACCATATTTCTTTTCTGCGTACTCAAACACTAGATGTCTATGAGCATCACTAAAATCAATATCAATATCAGGAAGATCAGCACGAGTAGTATCAATGAAGCGTTCAAAGATGAGCCCAAATGGTATAGGGTCCACAGCAGTGATGTTGAGGAGATAACAAGCAAGACTGCCACAAGAAGAGCCGCGCGCAGGTCCGACAATCATCCTCTCCTTTGCCCAGCTGACCATATCAGCTATGATGTAGAAGTAATCTTCAAACTGCTTCTCCGCTATCATTGCTAGCTCGCGGTCCAACCGCGCTTTGTAGATTGGATCCTTGAGATTGATTCCCAAACGCTTCGCACCGTCCTCACACAATTGGCGTAATGTCTTTTTGATCTTTGGCTTGAGCATCTTCGCTTGGTTGAGGGTCGCCTTACATTTCGCAAATGCCTTCTTGCGATTGGCTAGCGCCTGCTTCTTGACGTCAGCATCAGCGATCCATACTGCCTTGTCCCATTCCTTATCGCTGAGAATGTGCATCGGATAACTTTGCGTGTTGCTGCGCTTGCCGAGAGCGATGCGATACAATTCCTGCTCGCTAGCAACCGGATAATAATTCTCAGAGCACGCGATGAATTTGAACTTGAGCTTCAATGCCTGAGTGTACAATCCCTTCGACGTTGCCGGGCTCAACGCGATGTATAGGTCCGGGTCCTTAGCATTGAGCAGATCGAGCTGCGCCCGCTCACCAGCGATCTTTATGAGGCCCTTTGCGGCGTTGACCTCCTTGTAAAGCAACTGCGGGTATCTGGCCGGTGATGAGGTTGCTAGATGAAAGATCTTATTGAGCGGTGTGAGACTGTCCGTTGCCAGAAATGTCATATAGTCAATCGCAGGCTTCTTCTCTCCAACGCTAGCAACGACCGCAAGCTCAACGCCATATACTGGAGCGATGCCGGCTTCTTTACACTCTTTGGTCCAACGCGTGAAGCCGAATGTACTCTCACGATCAGTCATTGGCGCGACTGGTAGACCAATTTCCTTTATGCGAGCGAGCACATCCTCATTGTGGCCCCATGCACATTTAAATGAATACCCGGTTCTTATTCTAGCTGACATGTTCGCTCCTATTTTTCCAAAATGTTGCTAGACGCTTCGCTGTGACTTCTGGTGGAACTTTTACACCTAATCTGTAATGCGTCTGCTTCATTCTTTCTGAGTTTTGCTTTCTAATTTTTTTTCCAGCTTTAGTTTGAAAATATTTCTTGATCTTGATTGATGCTTGCGTCATAGACTCAATTGAATGCTTTCTCCCAGCAAATGATTTAGCTGATACCATTCTACCTCTATCATAGGCATCTTGAAAGTTCTGTGATTGAGTACCAAGATATAAATGCTTTGGATTGATACACCAAACCTGATCGCAGGTATGCAATACTAATCCTCGCTTTCTATCTTTTGGTTGGCGTGGAATTTTTCTCACATTGAGGTGATATGATAGACGACTGCTCCACCATTTCTTTCTTTGATGCTCGATTTGATTGCTGCGATACTCTATCCATTTGGACTCATCAGCGGTCATGAAGCCGATACATTTTCCAACTTTGATAGTCTTTCGTGGAAACAACATTAGATCATCTCCCGACGATAAAGTTCACAACAACATCGTATCAAAGCCTCAACGTCAGACTTGGCGCGATGCGCGTCGAATGTTTTCCCAAACAGATACTCATGTAGCTTCGTCAACGTCATTCGACTGCCCTTGATGTGAGCGGTCGCCTCAACAGTACAGATTGCCCGTGGCCATTTGATCTTTCGCTTCAGTCTTTCGAATTCTATATCAATTACTTCTTTGTCAAAACTGACATTGTGAGCGATCACATAGTCCGCCGATGTTAGAATCTTTGCGATCTCATCCGCATGATCCTTGAAGGGCTTCATCTTTGCTAGCATCTCATTCGTGATGCCTGTGATCTGCGTTGTCGTTTTCTTATCACCCAACGCAGGCTTGTCGCTCAATGATCTTGATGGCTTGATTAGCATATCCAATTCTTTCAGCACCTTGCCCTTCTTAAGATCGACCTTGGCCGCGTAGAACTCAATCACTTCCGGCAAAGCATCGATCTTGACCGAGTGGTTTGGAATGAGACTTGTAGTCTCGGTATCGAATACCACAGCGATCATTTTTTGTCTCTCATTTCTTGGTCATACTCAGATAGCATCTGGCTGTAGACGCTATTGTCGTCAAGCGAGTCAACATGGCCGCCTTTTTGAAATGAAGCGGCATATCGAGCCAGCTTGTCAGCGCAATGAAAGAATAGCGCCATGCGATTCCATTCCTCCTCAGTCGTCAACGTAACAGATCCTGGAAAGAAACCTTTCATGACCTTCCCAAACGTCTTGTACGTATCACCATACACAGCGTTGCGCTCCCGGTATATATCCCCAAGGGCAGTAAGGCGATCTGGGACTGATTTATTTTGCGACATATGGCGGCCTTCCAACGATGCTGTTAGCTCCAGCGTGAACCTGAAGTGAGACGCAGTTGATACCTGAAGTCTGCATAGCACTGATGACGTCATCACGATCATCAAAGACAAGGACGAGCGGATTGCGTAGCTTCTCACAACGCTTCAAGACCGCTCCTTGTTTGAAGATCGCGGCACCGTCATAGACCTCGTTTGGTCGCATGATGAGTTCATCGAGCATGACGCATCGTTTGAAGAGCCAAGCCTCTGTTATTTGCCTAAATTTTTCCGGACGCCCTGTCAGACCAACCGTGGCCCATTGATCGCAATAGAGAGCATCGACCAGAGCGACCATTGCGCTAATCGATTCATCATCGATGCTCTTCGCATGATACTCATCCCAGTTTCCCATTAGATTGTCGCGCCATGCCGCATCAGCGATGCTGTGGTCGATATCGAAGAATGCGATCTTGCTAGACATAATATGATTTTTTCCTTTTGTTTTTGTATTCAACTTTGACTCGATAGCAAAACGGACAAGTGGCTGTTTCACTTTCATTGTGTACCTTCCATCCTGCCCGCTTTGCTATCCGTGCGACGGTCTTTGGACTACGGCCTATAAAGTCTATCGTGTGTCGCTCATTGCGATCGCACCATAGCTTCATGATGAAGTTGATTTTATATTTCTTAGGCATCAACCCCAAGTTCCTTTCAAGAGATCAACTTCCTTGAGTGCCTTGCCAACTTCAGGACGCTCGTTGACGGTCCTATCACCCAATGCTTCCTTCAGCATCTTGTCGAGCGTCGGCGTCTTTGTCCGTTCAGGATACAAAAACATTTCTGTCCACGGATGGACACATATTACCTGATGCGCCATCTCTGCTACCACGTCACTGTACTCGCCTTGGGCACGAAGGTTCTGACGCTTGCCTACCAGATCAGCCAACGAACGTAGATTGTACTCTGCCGTCAATGGCGAATGTGTGGCCATCGGGAGAATAGACCGCGCATCCTGCGTGCTGATGCCGTTTTCAATTAGTAACGCATAGAACGCGGACGTTCGGGTCATGTGATCGTGATACAACACTTCAAGTTCTTTGCGTTCGCTAATCGCTCCCGGGACTACATATTTAAAATCTTTGAGGTCTGTCACACGCTGGGTCATCACAGCGAACGCAACGCCAACACGTGTCCTCGTCATTTGGTCGCAGGTCGCCCGGGAGATATCGTTGACCGTGAACGTATATGAAACGAACTCCCATGATGAGCGTATCGTCATAGCGATAGCTTCTAACTCTTTCACTATATCATAACCATTCATTTCACTCACCCGCTCCACAAACGAAGAAGGCATGCGAGTGTTCTTGGCGCGGATTAGCTTGCGAGCTGCGTACCAAACATCAGAATGTCCAATGCCGGTGTAGTCAATGAGTTGTACTTTCATTTTAGTTCTCCTGTGTGTGAGATTGTTTAGAACTTGTCTTCTTCCTTCGGAGTAAACGGGTAGCGTTCCATAAGCTCATCGATGCTGAGCTTTGCTTCCTCCTTTGTTAAGACACATTGATAGAGGATGTTGTGTCGCGCGTTATGAAGATTTATATCGCGGACGATCTGGACTTGTAGTCCGAACATATCCTTGTGATATGTGAGGTATGCTGCCATTTAAGAACTCCTGTATTTGCGCATCGCATAATCGTCGGGCTTGTTGACCCACCCTTCGATCTTGCGAACGTCGTTGACGAGGTCATCGAGTAGCAAGTTTGGCCGCCAAGTCGCATAGCGTCCTAGCGAATAGATATTGTATTTGTCGGTCGCCCAAGCAATGAAGCGTTTGCGCTGATCGTCATCGATTGGAATGATCTTCTCATAGGTCTGTTTGTGTGCGCTGATGTCGCTGACTTTCTTGCTATCAATACCAAGTAGGATATCGACCGCGTATGAAGCCAGTACCTCAGGGATGATATCACCCGTGACCTTTGAGACTTCAATGATGAGTTCATTACCTGTGATACTGACGCGCGATATCGGTACAATTGGATCTGGTATGAGAAGCGATACGAACGCATCGCAGTCCTCGATCTTGGCCTTGATGTTAAGTCCCTCTGTGTAGGTGAACTTTGGAATGTCATCCGTGTAGCCAAGTATCTCCATGAGCTTCGGCATCGGCAACGTGCTAATAATCGGACCCTCTTTGCTCTTGACTGAGAGGCGATGAAACGTAACGCCATACTGAATGTTGAGACCATCAGCCATACGCTCGATAAGGTTGATTGGTGCTATGTAGCGCGTCTCGGTAACGAGGCCCATTGTGATTGATCGGTCACTGCGATATTGGCTTGAGCATTTGAAACTGTATGCGAGCGAATCAGAGACGGGATTGCGCCACGGCACGGGGCACTTGATCATTTGGACTTTGCGAAATGGAATACCAAGCACATCACCGACAACACTTGACCGAAAGCGCAAAACTGCCGAGTGGTTATTCGGCAGTTCATTTTGCGCCTCGATGATAGTCGGCTTATGGCGCACCAACATGTTTGCCGCTAACAATCCGCTCATTCCTGCCCCAACGATCTTCATCAGAAGTTCTCCAAGTTGAGAAGTGATAGTGGCTCCACTCTTGAGTTACCCCAGACACAACCCTAACCGCGTGGTATGCTTCAGCAGCGGAAGAAGGCGAACGCTGCTTATCGCCTAGGCAATCCACTTCAAAGTCAGCATCACTGCTGACCCCACACAGGAGGGAATTACCATCATAGGCGACAATGGAGATGAGTGACTCCATCGCATAGCCGTGTCCAGACCACATACTCACTTACATATCACCGTCGTCGTCGGCCGATTGGTCAACGTGGACTTCTGCCTCGCCGCGCTTCTCACCAGAGGCGAACGCAGCCTCCAGTGCACGGCCCATCATATACAGCTCTTTGTCGGCTGCTGTGAGACGAGCTTCATCCGAAACGTCCAACACGAACCATTCACCCTCCTTGTTCTTGCGGTGCTTGGTTGTGAGACGGTATTTGTGAGAGTAAGACGCAAGCGGCTTGCCCTCAGCAGACAGTTTCTGGTTCATCATGAACATCCACGCACGGCTCACAGTGAGTCCCGTTGACTTGAGTGGGATCATATAGGGCAATGCGCGTCCTTCATCGGTGATGACGAAGCCAGCGTGGTTGCACGTTAGAACGAGATCGTTACCGTTCGCAGTCTTGTTGACGACGCGATTGGGACGCTTCTCATCATGCTCAACGATTGCGTCCTCTGGAAGCGTAGGATGGCGACCGACCATTCCCCCACCATCATCGCGCGGGATCCACTCCACATAGTCCTTGAAGAAGTAGCAAGGAAGGAAAACAATTCCCTCATCACCCTTGATGATCGGATCGGCAGCGTGACGAAGCCAGATATCGCCAGCCTCAGCACCCTCGATGTAAGCGTCACTGCGCTTATTGACTTGAGGCGAATTGGACTGGAGGATGTACACGAGAGGTACAAGGTTGTCCTCAGTCTTTGACGATGTGCCTTTGTTCTTGCCGGCGTCATCCGACAACAACTTCTCAAACTCTTCATCTGTAGCCGGAACCGCGACCGCAGACTGACGCTTCACGACATTGGTAGCCTTCGCTGGCGCTTGAGGTTGCGCCTTTGCCTTTGTTGCCTTAGCCATTGAATGTTCTCCTGTTTGAACGTGGATCTTTCCATATACGATGGTGACGCTTGATTGCCTTGATGAAGCGTTGTTGCCCATCACTCAGTTCTGAGAGACGGCGATCAAGGCAGTCGCCTTCCTCAGAGCACATTTCCCGCGCGCCTTCGGGATCGTATAGAGAACTGAAGTCCCATCCGCTGTTCAAGATCTCAGTGAGTGACTCGCGCAATGTTGGCTCGACTTTGGCTTCAGTTTTAGCCTCTGCGATATTCGTAACACTCGCAGGCTTCTTTGGCGTATCGTCAAAGTCGCTTTCCATAACGACGCCCTCAATGTAGTTGAGCATATTAGTCTCGGGATCAAATCCCGCTTTGCGACACTCCATCGACAGTTCGTCGATGAACATTTGGCGCTTGGCACGATAAGTGATCGCACTGAGTAGAAAGTTCAAGCGGTCTTTGGTCATTTTGTATCCTCCTTGTATGCGATGTCCATCATCGCAGCTATCACTGGAGCGAATGGCGCTAGTCTATTTCTATTTATGTCTCTAGCATCCACACAGTCGCAGTTGTCCTCATCAGCATTCCGCAAGACTATTCCAAGAAGAGCACATAGATCACGGATTGCGTTATCAGCATACATAAGAGATTTGCTTCCATCATACTCGGCATCTTTGGATTTGGTAACGGTCTTGTCTTTGGTAGTTTTGTCTTTCATTTAGATGCTCCTGTCACTCCTGTGTGCTTCAAACCATTCTTCCCATCCGGCATTCTGTAGGCTCTTGGTACTACAACTCCATGTTCTCTTTCTAACAATTTGTAATATTCATGCTCGATGAGTTTTGTATCGTATTTACCTTTAATCATCGCAGCAAGAACTGGAGACGACAGAAACTTATCCACGTCCTCTTTTTTAACATGCTTCTTTATGATCTTCATCAGATCGATAAGTGCCCACTCAGCGATTTCAAAGTGATCCATTTCATATCCTCCATGTGTGTTTCATTTCCGTCTCCGCATCCACTTCATTTTGTCTGAAGGGTCCTTTGGCTCCTTTCCGTTAAAGCGATCAACCGCCAAGCGATAGCGGCGAATTGTTACAGCTGAAAGTTTGTAGCGACGGGCGAGTGTGGTATCTGTTAGCGAAGTGTTACTGATGTCCCATATCAATTTGAGTAGTGGCGTCCGTGTGCTGGGCGCCTTCACCGTTTTGTCGTTAGCTTGACGATGGGACCGATGTAGCCACCAATGGTAGCGATACCCTTGGGGACCTTCTTGTTCATGAACCGTTCGCGCAGCCAAGATGATAGAACTTGATGATGGACCTTCATATCAAGTTCAACCTCAAGGCCCTGCTCTTCAAGCTCATCACGGACTTCCTCGGCCTTCTTGATCTCATTGCGGGCGAATGTGATTGTGACAGTTGCCTTGATGAGATCCTCAGCGCCATTGGCCGCCAGCCAATCAAACGCTTTTTCTTTTTCGTCGGGCGACCATCCAGCAGCGATGTTGGCGGTGATCTCAGTCTCAAGCTTCACAACGTATGGTGGAACGTTGCCTGTGCCTTCTAGCGTGATGGATGTTAGCCCAGCGTCTTGAAAAAGGTCAGGGAGCGTTTCGCGAGTGTGCCTATTGATTGTGATATTAGTCTGAGTGAGCTGGTCCTTGAGATCATTCTTGAGTAGCTCAAGGTCCCTGAGTTCAGAAACAGCTTGCCTTAGTGCCTTTAACTTATCAGGCGTGGCGGCACGCTCTTCAATGAACTCGGGAATTGAGTTTGTTTGCTTTGCCATTTGTAAGCTCTCACGCGGTTAGAAGAAAAAGAAGGACCGCCGAGCTTCCGCCCGCGCAAAAATAAAGTAAAGAGGCGCGCAAAAAATATTTTCTCCTTATTAGTGCGCAAAAATTTTCCTAGCCTTTCGCGAATGCGAGGCTAAGGTACTAACCCCCGACCCACTTTGCGATTCGCGCGTCCAGTTCCAAAGTTTGAAATTAAAAATGGAGTGGAGCGACCAATCACGTTCGCGTCGATGAATGAAAAGGGACGCCAAGCCATGAACAAACTTCTTGATGCTGCCTTGGCCTATGCTGCTGCTGAGTATCCAATATTCCCTTGCGCACCTGATAAGTCTCCATACACTAAGCACGGCTTCAAGGACGCCACGACTGATCCAGAGCAGATCAAGAAGTGGTGGACAGAATTTCCTCACGCAATGATCGGTATGCCGACTGGAGAAGAAAGCGGCGTTGCGGTTCTTGATCTTGACGTGAAGAAAGGCAAGGATGGCTTCAAGGCTGTGCCTGATTGGGAGACGCGCAGTCCTGTGATCGCCCGCACAATGTCTGGCGGTGCTCACTTGTACTTTAAGTATGACGAGCACATTGTTAGCAGCACAGATAGAATTGCCAAGGGCGTTGATACGCAAGGTAAAGGCAAATATGTTATCGTACCGCCAAGCGAGGGATATCGCTGGCATGGTAGCAATGACTTGAATCATCTTCCTAATTGGCCTGATGATATGCGGCTGCCTGAACGCAATCGTGATAATGGTATCGCAAATGAAGAAATTTTAGCCCGAAACCAAAATGAATGTTTTATGGCTTGTGCATTTGTTCCCAACGATGAACCTGGATGGATCGAATGGACTAACAATATTGCTATTCCGATTTATGCCGCCTTCGATGGTAGCGATCAAGGTCTGGAGGCTTTTCATCACGTCTCAAAAAAATCTGAAAAATATACTCAACATGGAACGAATAAGAAATGGAGAGAATTGAGTAACAGCAAGCCAGATAAAAAGGGCGCTGGTAGTCTCTATCATATGGCCAATGAAGCTTGCCCCAATTGGCGCGATATCGTTGATGAGTGGCTAGCCGAAAAAAGTGGTGAGAGTCTCTATGATTATTATGATAGGGTCCATGTTGATGAATCATATGAGAAGCAAAATGAAAAGCAAAACGGTAAAGATCACGCAGCACCACCGCCAAAGAGCGACGCGCCCCCGCCCAAGAAGAAAAGCGCGCTGCTTGTCAGCAGCGCGGACTTTGTTGATAGCTTCGTGCCGCCTGACTATCTCATTGAGGGGCTCATCCAGCGTAGGTTTTTGTATTCGTTGACCGCACAGACCAACACCGGTAAGACGACCGTGGCTTTGCTACTCGCTGCGTTGGTCGCAGAGGGCAAGCCGCTCGGCAAGCGTGAGATTGAAAGCGGCAAGGTATTATTCTTTGCTGGGGAAAACCCGGACGATGTACGGATGCGTTGGATCAGGTTGTGTGAGGAACGTAACATTGATGCCCGTACTAAGAACATGGTATGGATACCGGGAAGCTTCAGTCTCAAGAAGCTGGCGAGTAAGTTGGCTACAGAGACCAAGGACCACGGTCCTTTTGCCTTGATTGTTATCGATACGAGCGCCGTGTACTTTGAAGGCGACGATGAGAATAGCAATACGCAGTTGGGCGACTATGCGCGCAAGACGTTGCGGCCTTTAGTGAACCTTCACGGCGGTCCTACGATCTTGGTGCTTTGTCATCCGATCAAGAACGCATCGAACGAATATCTAGTGCCGCGTGGCGGTGGCGCATTCGTGAATGAGGTTGACGGCAATCTAGTGCTTATGGTGAAGAGCGAAGCGCCAAAGGTCGTTGAGCTACATTGGCACGGCAAATTCCGCGGTGCTGACTTTGCGCCTATTCCCTTCAGGATTGTAGCCGGTGCGTGTAAGGATTTGCGTGATAGTAAGGGACGTGAGTTGTGGACCGTGACTGCTAGGACGATGACTGATAAGGAAAGTGAAGAGAGTGATGAGATTAGCATCAAGAATCAAGATGCGTTAATCGCGGCTATGAAGTCAGAAGATGGTCGGTCCTTTGCTGAACTGTGCAGGGCCCTTGGGTGGTATTATTCGAACGGCACTGATCCGAACAAGTCGCTCGTCACCAAGACGATGCGTGATCTCGAATCACGGCGGCTCGTCAAGAAGGAAGGCAATCGGTGGTCGCTTACTCAAAAGGGCCGCCAGTACTCTCCCGGCCCAGAAGGTCAGTTCTAAAAACGGGGCCGGTCCGGAAATCGTTTTAGAAATCCCTTACTAAGGAAAGAGGCTAAAACGAAACGACCGGATAACGGAGGCTGACGCACCTCCGTTTCCGGCGAACCGTTTTTAAGAAACGGCTTGGAAACCCCTGCAAATAAAGGATAAGTTGGAAATCGTTTTTGGAAATCGTTTTCGAAAACGATTGGGCTTCCCATCACGAAAACACTGTAAAAACGACCCAATTCGTTTTAAAACGAATATGACCAGAAAACGCCCTAAAATGACCAAAGCCGGAAAATGCCAAAAGACCCTTTACGAGGCGGGCAAACTGAGAATAGGTTCGCTCCCCATCGGCCTATTCGGTCGCGAGGGAAGCGGACGGATGTCGGGCTACTGGGCGCTTGCTACTACATTCTCCAATTGCGAGATCATCGCGGCGAGGAATCTTGAACGTCAGGGCATCGTCTCGTATGCCCCAAGGTATCGCAAGATACATTTCAGGAGAGGCAAACGCTTTGAACGTACATGCCAACTCTTCCCGGGTTATCTCTTCATTCGAGTCGCTGACGCGTGGCGTAGTGTATTGTTCACCCGTGGTATCTATGGCGTGATTGGAGGCGACAATCCAAGTTGCGTCCCTGATGAAATTGTAGATGATCTTATGGCGAAAGAAAAAGAGAGCGAAGGCTTCATACCTCTACCATGGGCGATTGGTCAGACACTACGCATAAAAGATGGTGCGTTGGCGGGGCAGCTGGTAATCTATGATGGAATGGGCAAGAATGCTCGTGAGAGGGTTTTGCTAAAAGCGATGGGTGGCTATCGTCCGATAAATGTATCGGGAAATAGTCTAGAGGCTGCGGCATAGTCCCACGTCCTCTGTTTCATCGTTATTGTCCTACGGCTGACACTTTAGCCTAGGCAATAGCGGTAGCTTGCCTTGTAATAAAATATGGTGAACATCGTGCCATCAAAGACCGAGAGGGTCATTAGAAGGCGTCTTGAGATGGACGAACGATATGCTGCCGCAAAACGGCGCACGCAAGAGATATTGCCTCCGCAGAATGATCAGCCATTTGTGTTTGGAGGTCGTCCGCCAGGAGTAGGGAACAAAATCCCACGCGTCCTAAAAGAACTCATTATGCTGGCTGCTGAGTTGGAAGGCAGCGATGGAGAAGGCAAAGACGGTGCGCTGGGATTGTTACGCAAGATCGCAAAAGAGGACCTCAAGACATTTGCTGGCCTGATGGCGCGTATCATTCCATTACAAGTCGAGCAGCGCGGTGATATGCATGCTGATGTTATATATCGCTCTGTTGATGAAGTACGCAAAGAGCTAGAGTCGCGCGGCATCTCTATGGAGGCGGTACAGATGGTGCTGCTTGGTAATGATGATGGCGACGACGCTGAGTCTTGACAAGCTCATAAAGATCAAGTCGCAGTGGTCATCGAAAGATCTTGCACTTCTAGAAGAGATGCAAGCTTCGCTCGCGCGTGAGGACTTCTTTCATTATCGCAAGATGATACGACCGCGCTCTCTGGATGCGTGGTGGCAGCGCGATGTTGCTAAGCATCTCATGATATTCTGGGATGACTTCATTCACAACCGCAAACCTGTTTTAGTTTTACAAGCACCACCACAACACGGCAAGACAGAGCAAATAACGGACTTCATTTCATGGTGTGCTGGCAAGAATCCAAATCTCAAAACCATCTTTGGTTCATACAGCGACGACCTCGGCATTCGCGTCAACATGGCGCTACAAAGAACATTCGACAGTGATAACTACAAGAAGGTTTTTGCCAAAACCAAATTGAATGATAGTAACGTCGTAACGGTTGTCGGTCGTTGGTTACGCAATTCGTCATTCCTTGAATATGTAGGACATGAAGGCAGCTTCCGTAACACCACCGTGTTGGGACAGATCAACGGCCAAGGACTAGACCTCGGCTTCATTGATGATCCTATCAAGGGCCGTGCTGACGCTCAATCAAAGTCCATACGCGAAAAGACTTGGGGTTGGTTCACGGACGATTTCTTTGGACGCTTCAGTGAGGGTGCTGGCTTCATTATGATAATGACACGCTGGCACGTCGATGATCCTGTAGGGCGTTGGCTTGAACATTTCCCCAACACAAAGATACTACGTTACCCAGCATTGGCCACTGAGGATGAAGAGCACAGGCTCAAGGGTGATCCGTTGTTCCCTGAACTTAAGTCCCTTGACTTCTTGATGAAGCGCAAGGCAGTACTTACATTGGCTGGATGGGAAAGCATCTATCAACAAAACCCAATTGTGGTTGGTGGTGAACTATTCCCTGTGGACCGCTTCGATGTCGTCACATCATTCGACCGCAGCAAGATCAAGCGCAGCATACGCTATGTTGATAAGGCAGGCACGGCCGGTGGTGGTGCCTATACTGCTGCTGCTCTCGTGCATGACATGTCCGACGGAACAACAGTTGTGGAAGATGTATTGCGAGGCCAATGGTCCGCCCTTGAACGCGAGCAACGATTGCTGCAAGCAGCTGCTACCGACAAACAGACATGCCCCAGATATCAGATATGGTTTGAACAAGAACCAGGATCAGGCGGCAAAGAGTCAGCAGAGAACAGCGTCAGACGATTCAAAGCGTATGATGTGCATACTGATCGTGTAACAGGAAGCAAGGAGGTCCGCGCTGAGCCGTATGCCGCTCAGGTCCAAGCAGGCAATGTGAAGTTGAAGGCTGCTAATTGGAATAGAGACTTCATGGAAGAGCACGAGCATTTTCCATTCGGTCAATACAAGGATCAAGTTGACGCCACAGCAGGCGCATACAATAAACTCGCACAAACAGTCAGCGGTTACGACAGAACCCTAAGCTGGGTCTGATAACATACACAATGAAGGAGGAAAGTTAAATGGTGAAGAGCTTCATCGCATTGATCACTCCGATGAGTGGTGGACGTCCTGACCAATCGCTACCAGGTGGGCAAGGTGGTCGTCCGGATCAGTCGTTGCCTGGTGCGCAGCCTGGCATCGACAACACGTTGCCTGGTCAACTGCCGCGACCAGAGCATCCGATCTTTTACCCGCTGCCTCCGGGTGGCGTCATCGACAACACGCTCCCTGGATCGCAGCCTCAGCCAGATCAAGGGTTGCCTGGTGAACAGCCAAAGCCAGACCAGGGACTACCAGGCGAACAGCCGAGTGCAGAACATCCCATCGTGCTGCCGCCAGGCAGTGGCAACTGGGAGCCTGTGTACATCTGGGGCGGAGGCAACGTGCCGATGCCAACACCACCGATTGAGATCCCGCCTGAGGGTGAGACTGATGATGGTGAAAAGATCAAGTATGTTCCGATTTGGACCGCAACAACGGGCTGGGTCACCATCGGCATTGTGTTGCCGGAAGGTCCAGTAGTGACGCCATCGAAGGCGAAGCGCAAGTAGAGAGAGGTAACTTGGCGGATGGAGAGAGGTCCATCCGCCATTCTTTTTTGTCGGAGAACGAAGTCATGCTTCAAGTGCTCAACGGACCAACAATTGCTGAAGGTGAGTCACTGTCGGACGGCATTGACTGTAGTGCTGGGCAGCTTGTACGCATCACGATGCCGCCTGAGTGGACTGAATCAAAACTGACGTTTCAGTTCTCCTCTGATGGTGTGTTCTACAACGAGATGTACGGCCTCGATGGCTATGCCGTGACGGTTGATGTCGTCGTGCCTGGCTCTGGTGTAATCATTCCAGTCAACATGGGCCGTGCGATTGCGTTTATCAAATTCCGTTCTGGTACTGAAGGCAATCCCATACCGCAAGAAGCTCAACGCACATTCTCTGTGGCGCTCTTCACAGAGAGCACACCCACTGTGCCTGATGCGCCTGCTACTGCGCGTAAGAAGCCAACGCCAAGTAAGCGTAAGAAGAGATAACGATGGCTTACAGATTCGCAGATACATTCACCAACTTCCTGTCTGGTCTTGGCGTCCCTGGCCGAGACAAGATGACAGGCCACATGTATGTGAAGCCTCTCTGGGATCGCAACCAGCTAGAGGCAGCATACCAAGGTGACTGGATCGCACGCAAGGTAATCGAGATTCCAGCGCAAGACGCCACGCGCGAGTGGCGCGCCTGGCAAGCCACACAACAACAAATCGAATTGTTGGAGGCCACTGAGAAGCGTCTACAGATCCAACTCAAACTCCAACAAGCCTTAGTCCGTGCGCGATTGTATGGTGGTGCTTGTATCTTGATCGGCATTGAAGGAGATATGGCCACTGAGCTTGACCCATTGACCATCGGCAAGGATGCGTTGAAGTTCATTCATGTTCTGTCGCCACATCAGTTGGGCACAGAGCAATTGATCAATGACCTCGCGTCACCTTATTATGGGCACCCAGAATTCTACACGCTGACGGACGGTACCAACATTAGCAATGCTGTCAATATTCATCCATCACGTATGGTGCGATTGACGGGGATGGACTCAGCAGACCAATTGTCCCAACAGGGCTGGGGCGATCCGGTTATGCAGATCATTAATGATAGCGTCAGCGCTGCTGGTACTGTGATGCAAAGTATCGCTGCGTTGATCCAAGAAGCCAAGGTTGATGTGATCAAGATACCTGGGTTGACGGAAATCTTTAGCACCAGCACAGGCACAGAGCGATTGATCAAACGATTCACAGAGGCCAATGTTGCGAAGTCCGTGGTCAATGCACTTGTGTTGGACGCAGAAGAGACATGGGAGCGCATCGGAACAAATTTCGGAGGCATGCCTGAAATCTTACAAATGTATCTACAGATCGCTGCTGGTGCTGCCGACATTCCAGTGACGCGGTTCTTAGGGCAATCGCCCGCTGGCCTTAACTCTACAGGTGATAGTGATCTGCATAATTATTATGATCGCATCGCATCAGACCAAGCATTGCGATTGTCACCCGCCATAGAACGACTTGACATTGCCATTACACGGTCCGCATTAGGCAATGCTGATCCCAACATTTACTACGAATGGAACTCACTATGGCAAATGGACGAAGCTCAGAAGGCAGCGATTGATAAGCTCAAGGCAGAAGTGGCGAAGTTTGACGTTGACTCTGGCCTTGTGCCATTCGAAGCACTAGCAAAGGGCCGCTGTAACCAACTCATTGAGGATGGTACATATCCAGGTCTTGAAGCTGCGATTGAAGAAGCTTTGTTAAAGCAAGAGCTTGTGCCAGAGGAGGATGTTGATGCGGAAGAGGAAGAGGAAAATTTCGGAAGAGACAAAGACAAAGATCAAGACGAAGATCAAGACGAAGCTCAAGAGCAGAGTGAAGGCGACAAAGGACCGCCTTCGAAAAGCAATAAGAAAAAAGCTGAAGCAGAGGCTTGATGCTGACAGCACTTCCTAATTTTGTTAATCCAGAGCAACAGCGCATACGCGCATTGCGCAGGGACCCAACACGCAGCGTCATTGTGCGGCGTGCGGGACGCTCTATCGTCAATCGTAAGGTATATGATCTCAACAAGCAATTGCGGAATGTGCTACAAGAGCGTGACTATGCTGGGTTGAAGGAAAGTGATTGGCCTGATACGTTCCAGAAATGGATGGAGCCAGTAGGCAGTAAGCTCGAACGCAGCGAGGCGATGATCCGTTCTATTGTGGAGCATACACTCGCAACGCCACCAGATTGGTTGAAGGATCTAATAGCACAAGCAATCGACCGTGGTGTTGTGCAAGCGGGCAAGGATCTCAACACTGCCCTTGCTAAGATGAACCTTGATGAGACAAATCGCTTTCTCACAACGATAGCAGGGCAAGAGGTCCGCGGCATTAGCAGCGAGACGCAACGGCGCATATTGCGTAACGTAGCGCGGGCGCTGGATCTTGAGCAGACACCAAACGCTCTGATGCGTGAGGTTCGCAAGACGCTAGAGAAGGTCACGCGCGCACGGCTCATTATGCTCGTCAATATGACGATTGTTGGTGCTGTGAATGCCGGCAAGCTATTCGCCTACAAAGCACAAGGCGTGAAGAAGGTTGGTGTTGACCCTGAGTGGCTACCAAAGATCAAAGTCCATGATCATTTGTTTCGTGACGAGGACTTTGTAAATGTTCTGACTGCGGGCGACGATGCGGTATGTGATGAGTGTGAGGACATCGCTGCCGGTGGGCCATACGAGATAGACGAGGCCAGTAGCCTAATCCCAGCGCACCCCAATTGTCGTTGTAGCTTTGTACCAGCGGACGATGCGCGCTTTGCCGAGATTGAAGAGCAATCGGAAGAAGAGCGCGAAGAATGGTACAATGAGCGCGGCAACTTCTTTGTCTTGCGAACTGTCGATCAAACTGATGATCGTATTGATGTTGATGCGGAGATCAAAAAGTACAAAGACAATGTACTGATGCACA
>Ga0190271_10000126_pt1 | contig 40156 bp, 35 predicted proteins | sample Popmic356T_FD_133747 | JGI IMG/M metagenome (GOLD analysis project Ga0190271, IMG submission 133747) | Populus adjacent soil microbial communities from riparian zone of Weber River, Utah, USA - 356 T | ecosystem: Environmental > Terrestrial > Soil > Riparian zone | place: USA: Utah | collected...
ACGCATCGTCGATCAGCTCCGCGGTCGGGAGCTCGACGTCCACGATCGCGGCGCCGAGATCGGCGGCGGCGGCGAGGCAGTCGGTCAGGGCGGACTCCACGTTGTCCGAGGCGTCGGTGGCGCCCAGCGCGGCGCACGTCCCGACCAGGAGCCCGTCGAGCCCCGCTTCGGCGGAAGAAGCGTCCGCGGCCGGCATCAGCTCGTCCATCGCACCCTCACTCCCTCGACCTCGATCACCTCTCCCCGGTCGTGTGCAATCGATTTCGGCAATGATCCTATACAGACTCCAGGCGTCGCGAGGGCGCTGGGCCATCGGGCCGACATGGTCGAGCGACGGAGCCAGCGGGAACGTGCCGGCTGCGTCGACGCGGGTGTAGGTCGGCTTCACGCCGACGACACCGCAGAACGAGGCCGGGATCCGGATCGAGCCGCCGGTGTCGCTTCCGAGCGCCAGCGGCACGAGGCCGGCCGCGAGCGCCACAGCGGATCCACCGCTCGAGCCGCCCGAGATCCGCTCCCTGTCCCAGGGGTTGCGGCACGCGCCGTAGTGCGGGTTGTCGGAGGTGATGCCCCACGCGAACTCGTGCGTGCCGGTCTTGCCGACGACGATCGCGCCGGCCTCGCGGGCGCGGCGGACCGCCTCGGCGTCCGCGGACGGGACATGGGACGCGAACATGGACGACCCGTACGTGGTCCGCACGCCCTCGGTGTCGAGCAGGTCCTTGACCGCGAGCGGCATTCCCTCGAGCGGCCGATCGTCGCCCGTCGCGAACCGGCGCTCCGCCAGCTCGGCCTCGGCGCGCGCCCGGTCCAGGCACAACGTGACGAACGCGTTCAGCAGCGGCTGCGTGCGCTCGATCCGCGCGGCGACCGCGTCGAGCACCTCGACGGGAGACAGCTCGCGCCGGCGGTAGCGGCGGCGAAGCTCGCCGGCGCCGAGACGGATCAGGTGCCCGACATCGGCCTGCGCGCCTGTCCCGTCCGGGCCCGCGTGCAAACGGTACATGCAGGGAATCCAGCCGAGATGGCGGGTTTCCCCTGGCCCTGCCGGTCGATAGCGTGCGGCGAAAGTCAGGAGGTCTGATGAAGCAAGTCATCCGCGGTGTGCGTCTGCGCGGGAGAGACGACGTAGTCGATGTGGCGATCGAGGGCGACTCGATCACGGCGGTTGAGCCCGGCTACGCCGGAGCGGCCGACCGCGAGTACGACGGCGACGGCCGGTTGCTCGTTCCGGGCTTCGTCAACGCCCACCAGCACCTGGACAAGACTTGGCTCGGCGAGGTGATGCGCCCGAACGAGTCGCAGACGCTCCAGGAGGCGATTCAGATCACCTGGGACCACAAGCGCTCCTACAGCGTCGAGGAGATCGCCGGGCGCGCGGGTCCCGTGATCGAGAAGGCGATCGTGAACGGGACGACCGCGATGCGCGGCTTCGCCGACGTCGGCACGATCGGGGGACTCGTCCCGGTCGAGGGCCTGCTCGAGTTGAAGAACAGGTTCGACGGCAGGATCACCATGGACGTCGTTGCCTTCCCGCAGGAGGGCATCCTGCGGGACCCGGGCTGCGAGAAGCTGATGCGTGAGGCCATGGACCTGGGCGCCGACGTCGTCGGCGGGCTCCCTTGGTACGAGCGCCTCGATCGACACGTCCACGAGCACATCGACTTCTGCTTCGAGCTCGCGCAGCGGACCGGCAAGGACATCCACATGCTGGTCGACGACACCGACAACCCGAACTCCCGCAGCCTCGAGTACCTGGCGGTGCGGACGCTGGAGGAGGGCTACGGCGGGCGCGTCACCGCGAGCCACTGCGGCGCGCTGGCGGCGTACGACGACACCCACGCCGAGAAGGTGATCGGACTCGTCGCGGAGGCCGGGGTCAGCATCTCGTCGAACACGCAGATCAGCCTGGTGATGGCCGGCCGAAACGACCGGCGCCGGGTCCGCCGCGGGATCACCAGGGTCAAGGAGCTGCTCGCGGCGGGCGTCAACGTCCTCTCCGCCCAGGACGACGTGCACGACCCCTACTACCCGTTCGGGAAGCCGGACCAGATCGAGGTCGGCCAGTACACCGCCCACGTCGCGCACCTGACCTATCCACAGGAGCTGGAGACCGTCTTCGACATGATCACCGTGAACGCGGCGCGCGCGATGCGGCTGAATGGCTACGGGATCGCGCCCGGCAGCCGTGCCGACCTCGTCCTGCTCGACGCGAGCACCGTCCACGAGGCGCTGCGTGAGGTGCCGCCCAGGCGACTCGTCTTCTACGGCGGCAAGCTCGTGGCGGAGAGCAGGCTGGAGGTGTCGACCTACGCGTGAGCGGCGAGTCGTCGTCGCTCTCGGCGGCAACGCGATCGCTCGGCCGGGCGCGGATGACCCGGCCTCGCAGCTGCACGCGGTCGAGGCCGCGATGGAGAGCGTCGCCGGGCTGGTCGACGAGGGCTACCAGGTCGCGCTCACGCATGGGAACGGCCCCCAGGTCGGCAACCTGATGATCAAGAACCAGCTCGCGCGCGACGTCGTGCCCGCGGTTCCGCTCGACTGGTGCGTCGCGCAGACGCAGGCGACGATCGGCTACCTGATCCTCAGCTGCCTCGAGCGAGCACTCCGCGGCCGCGGCATCCGCCGCGCCGTCGCGGCGGTGATCACGCGCGTCCTCGTCGATCGCGACGACCCGGCCTTCCAGCACCCGACCAAGCCGATCGGACGCCACGTCCAGGAGGAGGAAGCGCGCGCGCACGTGGCCGAGGGCGAGACCTGGGCCGAGGCCGGCCCAGAGGGCTGGCGCCGGCTGGTGCCGTCTCCAACGCCCCGTGAGATCCTCGACGTGTATTCGGCCATGCGGCTGCTCGACGACGGCAACGTCGTCGTCTGCGCGGGCGGCGGCGGCATCCCGATGGTCCGCGAGGGCGATCGCCTGGTGGGCGTGGAAGCCGTGCTCGACAAGGACCTCTCCGCCTAGCTCCTGGCGCGCACGATCGCGGCCGAGTGCCTGGTGATCGCGACCGACGTGCCGGCCGCCGCGATCCGCTTCGGCACGCCGGAGCAGCAGTGGCTCGGGCGGGTGACGCCCGGCCGGCTGCGGGAGCTCGCGGCCGACGGGGAGTTCGACGCCGGCAGCATGGGCCCGAAGGCCGCGGCCTGCGCCGAGTTCGTCGACGGCGGCGGCGAGCGCGCGGTCATCACGTCGCTCGAGTCCGTGGGGGCCGGCGCGGCGGGCCGGGCCGGAACCGTCGTCGAGCCGGTTGCGCCCTAGCAATGGTGGATCGCGTCATCGTCCGCCGCGGAGCCTTTCTCGACTCGGTCGCGCTGATGCTCCTCTCGCGCGATGCCGCGCGGCTCGACGGGGTCGAGCAGGCGGCGGTCGTCAACGCCACGCCGGTCAACGTCGATCTCCTCCAGCGCCAGCACTTCTCGCTTCCGGCGGACGCGGAGCCGCCCGGGCCGAACGACCTCGTGATCGCGATCCGTGCCACGGCCGGCGAGCCGCTCGCCCGCGCGCTGGCGCTCGTCGAGGAGCGTCTGCACCGCCGCCCCGGCCCCGGCGCCGGGGGCAGCGGGCGGGCGGCGCCGCGATCGGTGTCGGCGGCGGCGCGGCGGCGCGACGATCTCAGTCTCGCCTTGATCTCGGTCCCCGGTCGCCATGCCGCGTACGAGTGCGCCCGCGCCCTCGACGCCGGACTTGACGTGCTCTGCTTCTCGAGCGGACCGAGCCTCGAGGTCGAGGCGGCGCTCAAGACACGCGCCGACGCGCTCGGCTCGCTCCTCATGGGCCCGGACTGTGGCACCGCGATCCTGAACGGGGTGTCACTCGGGTTCGGAAACGAGGTTCAGCCCGGCCCCGTGGGGATCGTCGGGGCATCGGGCACCGGCATCCAGGCGATCGCGTGCAGGCTGGACGCCGCCGGCGTCGGGATCTCGCAGGCAATCGGCACCGGGGGACGCGACCTGAACGCGCGCGTCGGCGGGACGACGGCGCTGCGGGCGATGGAGCTGCTCGCCGACGACCCCGAGACCGAGGTCATCGCCGTCGTCGCGAAGTCCCCCGACCCCGCGGTCGCCGGGCGTGTCGCCGAAACCGGCGCGCGGAGCGGCAAGCACGTCGTGCTCGCCTTTCCCGGGTTCGAGGGCGACGGGGTCGAGCATGTCGGATCGCTGGAGGAGGCCGCGGCAGCGTGCGCCGCGGCCACGGGCGCCAGGCTGCCGCCGCCGGCGCGCGCCGGCTTCGTGAGAGAGACGCCCGGCGCGATCCGGGGCCTCTTCTCCGGCGGGACGCTCCGCGACGATGCGGCCGCGATCATCGGCGGCGCCGCCGAGCTCGAGACCGGGTCGGGGCCGGGCGATGCCGGGGGGCATGTCCTGCTCGACCTCGGCGACGAGCGTTTCACCGAGGGGCGGCCGCACCCGATGATCGACCTCTCGCTCCGGATCTCGATGCTCGAGCAGCAGTCGCAAGACGCCGGCGTCGGTGTGCTCCTGCTCGACGTGGTCCTCGGGTACGGCGCCCACGACGACCCGGCCGCCGAGCTGGCGCCGGCGCTCGCGCGCGCGCTCGAGCGACGGCCCGGCGAGCTCACCGCCGTCGTCTCGCTCTGTGGCACCGACCGCGACCCTCAGGACGCCGCCGCCCAGGTCGAGCGCCTGCACGCGGCGGGCGCGGTCGTGACCCGGAGCAACGCCGACGCCGCCGGGCTCGCGCTGGCCGCCGCCGGAATCGGGAGCGCAGTGCGGTGACCGCGGCCGGGCGCGGCACGGTCCTGGAGCGCCCGCTCGCCGTGGCGAACGTCGGGGCGGACCTGTTCGCGGACGAGCTCGAGCGCCAGGGCGTCACCGTCGAGCGCGTCGACTGGCGCGCCCCGGTTCCGGGCGCCGAGGAGGCGCTGGCGGCGCTCGCGCTCCACTCGGAGCGGATCGCCGCGGCCAACGAGGAGGCGACCGAGCGGCTCCAGGAGGCCCGGCCCCTGCTGCTGGGGATCGCGACGGCCCGGGACGCGATCGCGGGCCTCGGAGAGCGCACGCTGCTGCACGCCGGCCCGCCGATCGACTGGGAGGACATGTCGGGCCCGCTGCGGGGCGCGATCGTCGGGGCGATCCTCTACGAGGGGCTCGCCACGAGCGCCGAGGAGGCGGAGCGCAAGGCCGCGTCGGGCGATTTCGAGTTCGCACCGTGCCACGAGCACGGCGCGGTCGGGCCCATGGCGGGAGTGGTGAGCGCCTCCATGCCGGTGTGGGTGGTCGAGAACGCCGTCGGCGGCAACCGCGCCCACTGCACCCTGAACGAGGGACTCGGCAAGGTGCTGCGCTACGGCGCCTTCGACCGCGAGGTCCTCGACCGCCTGCGGTGGATGGCCGACGTGCTTGCGCCCGTGCTCGCGGACGCCCTGGAGGCGCTCGAGCAGCCGCTCGACCTGCGCGCGATGGCCGCGCAGGCGATCCAAATGGGGGACGAGTGCCACAACCGCAACCGCGCCGCGACCTCGCTGCTTATCCGGGAGCTCGCGCCGGTGCTGCTGTCGCTCGACCGGCCGTCCGCCGAGCTCGCGGCCGCGGCGCGTTTCATCGGCGGGAACGACCACTTCTTCCTGAACCTCTCGATGCCCGCCGCGAAGGTCGCGGCCGACGCCGCCGCGGGTGTCGACGGCTCGTCGATCGTGACGGCGATGGCCCGCAACGGGACCTGCTTCGGGATCCGCATCAGCGGCACCGGCGACCGCTGGTTCACCGGCCGCGCCGGCGCCGTCGAGGGCCTCTACATGCCCGGGTACGGCGCCGCGGATGCGAATCCCGACATCGGCGACAGCACCATCACCGAGACGATCGGGCTCGGCGGCTTCGCGATGGCGGCGGCTCCGGCGATCGTCGAGTTCGTCGGCGGCCGGCCCGAGGATGCCGCGGCGACGACCGAGCGCATGTACGAGATCGCGTGGTCGGAGAGCGCCTCCTTCAGGGTGCCCGCCCTCGGCTTTCGGGGCACTCCGACCGGGATCGACTGCCGGGAGGTCGTCCACACGGGGATCCTGCCGGCGATCAACACCGGCATCGCGCATCGCAAGCCGGGCGTCGGCCAGATCGGGGCCGGCCTGGTCGAGCCCCCGATGGAGGCGTTCGTCAAGGCCGTCGGCGAGCTGGCCCGCACGCTGGGAGGTGGCTCGTGAACGGGTCGCCGGCCCGCGCGGCGGCGCGTTGGATCAGTGGCGAGGTGCTCGACCTCGCCCGGACGGGGCCGGTGGCCGGCGCGGTGACAGCGGTATACGGAGCCACGGTGCACGCCGAGCTCGGCGGCTTCGTCGTCGCGCTGCTGCCGCCGGGCGCCCCCCGGATGCCCAACGGCCTCTCGGTCGCCACCGCGCTCGCCGGCGAGCGCGCACCGTACGTGGGCGACCCGGTGGTGCTGACGACGGAAGGCCTCACCGCCGGCGGGCTCGCGATCGCCTGGGACGCGGAGCGCCCGCCGCGCTGGGACCCGCGCGTCCGGCACTGGAGCGCCAGGCGCCTGCGTGGGCTGCGGGAGCGCGCGAACGCGATCCTGGGCACGCTCGAGCCCGCGGCCGACTCCCTCGTTCAGGCCGGCGGGTTCGCCCCCGACGATTCCGGCGCCCGCGCGGGACTCGAGGCGCTGTTCGCGGCGGTTCGCTCCGGAGACCCGCGCGATGCTGCCCGTGCAGGCGGCCGGCTCGCGGGTCGCGGCCCCGGGCTGACGCCCGCCGGCGACGACGTGCTCGCCGCAGCGGCCTTGACCGTGGCGTCGGCCGGCGCCGTCTCGACGTCCGCGCCCGCCCCCTGGCCCGCCTGGCTGGCGGCGCTGGCGCCACCGGACCTGCGCAGGCGGACGACGTCCGTGTCGGCGACGCTGCTCGAGCTGGCGGTGCGCGGGCGCGGCATCGGGCCGGCACGGGACCTGCTCACGCCGGACCCGATCCACGATCGCCGGCTGCGCCAGGACCTCGCCGGTCTCCGAGGACTCGGACACACGACCGGAGCGGCGTACGCGGCCACGATCGGCACGGTTGCGCTCCTGCTCGCTCCCGGAGGCACACGGACATAGCCGGACCGTCCACGACAAGAAGGAGACCACATGCAAGTTGACCTCACCAAGGCCCTCGACCTATCGCAGGACTTCTCGATGCACACGCCGGCGTTCGCCGGCTATGCCGGCCCCGAGATCAAGTGGATCAAGCGGCTCGCGTTCGAGCGCGCCGGCGGGCAGACGCTCAACACCACCCTCCACGTCGGGACCCATTTCGACGCACCCGCGCACTTCCTGTCGGGCGGCAAGTTCATCGGGGACTTCGACGTCGACTGGCTGATGGGCCCGGCCTGCGTGGTCGACCTCGAGCGGATGGGGGTGGGCGACTACGAGCTCTACGGGCCAGAGCACTTCGAGCGCTGGGAGAGCGATACGGGAATCACGATCGAGCCTGACGACATCCTCGTCATCCACACCGGCTACCACCGCCACTACCCGGAGAACTGGACCGACCGCTCCGAAGTGGACGAGACCAAGTACTTCATCCGCCACCCGGGCCCGACGCGCGAGTTCGCCGAGTGGCTGCTCGACCGCAAGGTCCGCTGGCTTGCGCTCGACGTCAGCTCGGCGGACCACCCGATGAACACGGTCATCCGCCGGATCCGCCCCGACGAGGCCGGCCTGGCCGAGGAGAAGCTCGGCCGCTCGCTCGACGAGATCTTCCCGCCTGACGACTATCAGATCATGCACACGCTGCTGTTCCCCCATGACCTGATCCACGTCGAGAACCTCGGCGGCGAGATCGACCAGGTGCTCGACCAGCGCGTCGGCTTCGGTTGCCTGCCCTGGCGCTTCGTCGGCGGCGAGGCGGCTTTCTGCCGGGCCGTCGCGTTTCCGGCCGCGTGAAAGCGCAGGCTATGCTGCGTTCAGCGTCCGTGCGAGCGTTTGCCGTGGAGGAGAACTCGATGGGAAGGTATGCGGCGGTGGTGCTGGCCCTGGTGTTCATGGTCACCGTGGTGGCCTGCACCGACACGCCGGCTCCGACGTCCAAGGGCACCCGCGCGATTGGTGCCGAGGCGGAGGTGGCCGACGAGGCGAAGCCGGCGCCGAAGACCGAGGAGGGGGTCGTCCCGGACCTGATCGGGGTCTCGGTCGGCGACTCCAAGAAGGCGATAGTCGCCGCCGGCTTCAAGGTCGGGACGGTCGACACGCTCGGCCTCTTCGGCACGCCGACGAACGCCTGGGTCGTGTGCGAGCAGCTGCCGGTCGGCGGCCAATCCCCGGGCGAGGGCGCCAAGGTCGACCTGACGGCGGATCGCGCCTGCTAGCGGGCGCGGGTCGAGGCGGCTCCCAGGCGCTCGATCAGCGCCTCGCGGCTGCTCGGCGCGGCGGTCGAGGAGCGGACGATCAGCTCCGCCGGGATCGAGATGGCATGCGTGCCCGAGGGATCGTCGATCAGCTCGATCAACGCCCGGCCGGCGCGGCGCCCGATCTCGTTGCCGGGCAGCCGGATGGTCGACAGCGGCGGGTTGACGTGGCTGACGAGCGGGGCGTCGTTGTAGCCGATCACCGAGACGTCATCCGGACAGCGCAGCCCGCGCGCGTGGAGCTCCTCGATCGCGCCTATCGCCATCTGGTCGGCGTGGGCGAACACGGCCGTCGGCGGATTCGGGAGGTTGTGGTCGAACGTCAGGCCCATCAGCCGCCGCCCTTCGCCCAGCGTGACCTCCCGCGCCGACTCGCTCACGGTCACCTCTATCAACCCCGACGTGGCAGCGGCACGCCGGAAGCCCTCGGTGCGGTCCTCGAACAGCTCGATGTCGGGCGGCCCGCGAAGCTGCGCGACCACCTCGTGCCCCAGCTCTGCCAGGTGCTCGGCGGCGAGCTCGCCGCCGTGGCGGTAGTCCTGGGTCACGTGGGACAGCCCGCTCGCCGTAATGTTGCGCACCGCGAGCATGAAGACCGGGATCTTCTGCGCGAACTCGGAGAGCAGATAGAGATCCGTGTTGCGAGCGGCGGCGACGACCACGGCGTCGACCCGCCGGGCCAGCATCGAGTTCAGCGCTCGCTCGAGCCGGTCGTGATCCTCGAGCGTCTCGGTGACGACCGTGACGAGCCCGCGCTGCTCGACCTCCTCGCCGATCCCCCTGATCATCGGGCCCATGAACGGGTTCTCGAGGTCGGGGACGACCACGCCGACCATCATCGTCGTGCCTCGCTTCAGGCCCTTCGCGATCATGTCGGGCGTGTAGCCCAGCCGCTCGACGGCGAGGTTCACCCGGGCGATGGTCTCCGGGCTGATCCGCCACGACTTGCTGGGGTCGAGGGCGCGTGAGGCCGTCGACACGTGGACGCCCGCCGCCTTGGCCACGTCCTTGAGGGTCACGCTGCGAGTGTCGCCGATATTCATTCCTGGACGCCGCCCGCCGCGAGGATACCTGGCGACCATGTGGCCACGACTCGGTCGGCGAGCGCAACTTGCCATGATGCCCGCCCTGTGAGCAATCGAGTGCAGCGGCCTTGAGGCTTCCCGCAGGGCGAGCGAGAGCGGAGCTCGGCGCCTTCGGTCACGGCCAGTTTCGCGCCGACTACGAGGATCGCGGTGACCTGGGCGTGCTGCGGCGGAAGCGGGTCGAGCGCGTGCAGGCGGCGCTTGCCGAGTCCGACCTCGACTGTCTCCTTCTGTGGAAGGACGAGAACGTCCGGTACCTCACCGGGATGCGCGCGCAGATCATCCAGGGCAAGAGCGCCCTCCTCAACGGCGTGCTGCTGCGGAGCGACGCGTCGCCGGTGCTGCTCTGCTCCGGCGGCGACTACGAGCGGGCGCAGAGCTCGATGACGTGGATCGAGGAGCTTCACCCGATCCCGATACTCGAGGCGCGCGGACTGATCCGCGGGTTCGCCGAGGAGACGCTGCGGCCCCTGCTCGCTGGTCACGGCCTGGCGCAGGCGAGGATCGGAATCGACGAATGCTCGTTCATCCAGGTCGAGGAGATCGGGCGAGCGCTGCCGGAGGTCGAGCTCGGCGACGGCGACTCGCTGATGCAGGGGTGCCGGCGGGTGAAGATGGTCGAGGAGCTGGCGCTGATGGAGGAGGCGTCCGCGATCGGGGAGGCCGTCACGTCGGCGGCGATCGCCGCGGTCACGCCGGGCGTGCGCGAGACGGACGTCGTGGCCGAGGCGATGCACACCCTGTACAGGCTCGGCGGCGAGACGGCGCACGTGGCCACGCCGTTCGTCGCATCCGGGGAGCACATGGCCCCGCCCACGCGACTCGCCACCGACAAGATCATCCGCGAGGGCGATCTCGTCTTCATCGACATCGGGGCGATGTGGGGCGGCTACTTTTCCGACGTCGCGCGCACCGTGATCTGCGGCAAGCCGAGCCGTGCGCAGTGCGAGGTCTACACCGCCGTCCACGACGCGCTCGGCGCGGGCGTGGAGGCGATGAAGGCCGGCAACACGAACGACGACGTCGCGGACGCCATCGTCGCCACCGCCGACCGGCACGGCCTCGCCGATCACTTCATCCCGCTGTTCATCGGGCACGGGATCGGCGTGGGCTCGAACGAGCCGCCCTACGTCGGCGAAAGCCTCCCGGGGGCGGAGACCGTCGAGCTCGAGGTCGGCATGACCATGGCGATCGAGCCGCTGATCTGGCTGCCCGGCGTCCGCGGCGGGGCCGGCGTGCGGCTCGAGGACACGATCGCCGTCGGCGAGGACGGCGGTCGCCTGCTCACCCGCACCGCCTACGACGAGCGCCTGCTGGTCTGACGGGTGCGCCGGTGCAATCGCTTGCACCCCGAGGTAGAGTGACAGCGTGAGGGTCCTGGTCACCGACCATGTCTTCTCGGACCTCGAGCGCGAGCGCTCGATCTTGGAGCCGCTGGGCGGCGAGCTCGTGCTCGCACCGGGGACCTCGGAGCAGGAGCTCGTCGAGGCGGTCCGCGGCTCCGAGGCGATGCTCGTCTGCTACGCGAAGATCACGGCGCCGGTGATCGCGGCGGCGGCCGACGCGGGCTGCCGCGTGATATCCCGCTACGGGGTCGGATACGACAACATCGACGTCGGCGCGGCCACGGAGAGCGGCATCCTCGTCACCTACGTCCCGGACTACTGCGTCGAGGAGGTCGCCGACCACGCGATGGCGCTGCTGCTCGCGCTGGCGCGCGGCGTCCATCCGGCGGCGCTCGCGGTCCGCGCGGGCGAGTGGACGGTGCCGCACGGCACGGTGCACCGGCTACGTGGCGCGCGGCTGGCGCTGATCGGCGTCGGCGCCATCGGGCGGGCGGTCCTCGAGCGAGCGCGCGCTTTCGGGATCGAGGCGGTCGGCTTCGATCCCTACGTCGAGCACTGGGACCTGGACGCCGAGCGGGCGGAGACGGTGGCGGAGGCCGTCGCCGAGGCCGATTTCATCTCGCTCCACGCTCCGCTGACGGACCAGACGCGGCACGTGATCGATGCCGACTCGATCGCCCTGATGCAGCGTGCGCCGATCGTCGTCAACACGGCGCGCGGACCTCTGGTCGACATGGACGCCGCCGCCGAGGCGCTCGCGGACGGCCGGCTCGGCGGCGTCGCGCTCGACGTCACGGAGGTCGAGCCGCCGCCGCGCGACCATCCGCTGCGGGAGCACCCTCGCGCGCTCCTCACGCCGCACATGGGCTTCTACTCGGTGGAGGCCCAGGCGGAGCTCCAGCGCCGCGCCGCCGACGAGGTCGCGAGGGCGCTGCGGGGCGATCCGCCGTACAGGCCGGTCAACCCCCAGGTCGTGGCGGGGAGGTCCTGATGGCCGAGGCACGTCCGGTCCCGACCTACCCCGACCTCGCCGGCAAGGTGGCGCTCGTCACCGGCGGCTCGAAGGGCATCGGCGCGGCCACCTGCCGGATGCTCGCCGCGAACGGCGCCCGCGTGGCCGTATGCGCCCGCTCCGAGGAGGGCGTGGAGGCGATGGTCTCCGAGCTGCGCGCGACCGGCGCGGACGCCGTCGGGAGCACCGCGGACTGCACCGACGGCGGTCAGGTGGAGCGGCTCGTCGCGCTGACGGAGAGCGAACTGGGGCCGGTCGACATCCTGCTTCCCTACGCCGGCGGCTTCGACCGCTTTCTTCCGGTCGACGAGGTCAGCGAGGACTACTGGCGCGAGGTGCTCGACGCGAATCTCACCTCGACGTTCCTCGCGGTCAAGGCGGTGTTGCCGTCGATGATCGAACGCGGCAGCGGCGCGATCGTGACGATGGCGTCGTGCGCCGCCCGCGTGCTCGACAAGCCGGTCACGGCGCCCTACGCGGCGGCGAAGGCCGGCGTGATCCAGTTCACCAGGCACGCCGCGATGGAGCTCGGGCCGCAAGGCATCCGCCTCAATGCGATCGCGCCGGCGACGGTAGCGTCGGAGCGCGTCGAGCGCATCATGGATGCAGAGGGCCGCGCCAAGGTGGCGGCGATGTCGCCGCTCGGACGGATGGGCACGCCCGACGACTGCGCTCTCGCAACCCTGTTCCTCGTCTCCGACTCGTCCGCGTGGCTGACCGGCGTGACACTGGACGTCGCCGGCGGAAGGATCATGATGTAGCCATGCCCGAGACCGCGGTGAAGCAGCCACAAGGACCGTCTGCGCGCACCCCAGCCGCCGCTCCCGGGCCCGCGCAGCGTCCGACCGACCAGCTCGCGGCGATCAAGGCCGTCAGCCGCGCGGTAGCGGAGTCGAAGGCGCTGGACGACACACTCGCCGCGATCGCGCGCGCCGCCGCCTCACTGGCCGGCGCCGCGGCCGCCGCGATCATCCTGCGCAGGCACGAGTCCGCCACCGGCCTCTCGGTCGTCGGCTCCCATGGCCTGAGCGAGCAGTACGCGCGCGAGCTCAACCGCGTCCGCCCCATCGAGGTCGGCAAGGGACCGTCCGGGCTCGCGGTCGCGACGCGGGCGCCGGTGACCGTGACGGACGTCCTCACCGACCCGACCTTCGGACCGTGGCGCAATCTCGCGGTGAAGGAGCACTACCGCGCGATGGTGTCCGTACCACTCCAGCTCGGCAGCGGCCGGCGCGTGATCGGCGTCCTGAACGCGTACCGCGAGACGCCCGGCGAGTGGTCGGACGAGGAGATCGACGTGCTGGTGACGCTCGGCGACCATGCCGCGATCGCGATACAGACGGCGCAGCTGCTGGACGAGTCCCGCCGTCAGGTGCGCGGCCTCTCGCTGGTCGTGCGCTCGCTCCGGACGCAGGGGCACGAGCACTCCAACCTGGTCCATGCGATCTACGGGCTGCTCTCGATCGGCGAGGTGGCCGAGGCGCTGGCCCTGATCTCCAGCGTCGACGAGCGCTACAAGAAGGCGTACGCCACGATGGCGGAGAGCATCGACAACCCAGTCGTCTCGGGCTTCCTGATCGCCGAGACCGTGATCGCCGGGAACGGCGGCATCGAACTCGGCGTCACCCGGGGAAGCCGCCTGAGGGGGCTGCCGCCCGGGGTCACCGACCTCGACGCGATCACGATCCTCGGAAACCTGCTCGAGAACGCCATCGAGGCGGTCTCGCAGATGCCGCGCCGGCGTCGCCGGGTCTCGGTCCGGATCTCCGATCGCGCCGGCGCGCTGTGGATTCGGGTCCGCGACTGGGGGCCCGGGATCCCCCCCGATCGCGTCCCGAGCGTGTTCCAGTCCGGCTACTCGACCAAGGGCGACCACGTCGGGCTCGGACTCGGGCTGGTGCAGACCATCGTCACGCGCGCCGGGGGCAAGATCGCTGTCGAGCAGCCAGGAGGGGGCGGCGTCGCGATCGCCGTCCGGATCCCGTCCCGATGACCTCCACACCCACACACACGAACATGCGTGAGGTCCCCGCGACGAGCTGGCGGGTGATGATCGTCGAGGACAACCGCGCCGTCGCCGCACTGCACCGGCGCATCGTCGACTCGACCGCGTATCTGAAGACCGCGCATGTGGCGCTCAACGGGGATCACGCCTTCGCGGCGCTGAAGACCGTGCAGCCGGACCTCGTGATCCTCGATCTGACCATGTCCGGAGGCGACGGCGTCTCCTTCCTGCGACGCGTCCGCAGAGCCGACCTGCCGATCGACGTCATCGTGGTCACCGCCTCACGCGACCGGCGTGCCGTCGACGAGGTGACGCGGCTGGGCGTCGTCGACTACCTGGTCAAGCCGTTCACGCCGCAGCGCCTGCGCCAGTCGCTGTCCGCTTTCGCGATCCGGCGGCACACCCTGACCACCCGCTCGAACCTCTGCCAGGCCGACGTCGACGCCGTCCGCGCCTCCGGCGCACCGCGTCGCGGCCGCCGGCTGCCGAAGGGCCTGAAGGAGGCCACGCTCCGCGCCGTGCTGGCCGAGTTCGACGGCCGGGAGGAGTCCGTGGGCGCGGACGAGGTGGGCGCGCGCGTCGGCGTGGCACGAGTGACCGCTCGTCGCTACCTCGAGTATCTCGCCCTGATGGGAGTGCTGGAGATCAGCCGCGAGACGTCCGGACCCGGACGACCCCGTAACCGCTACCGGCGACGCGCGAACGGAGGTAAGCCGAGCCGGTGACGCGCGCTCACGCCGCATCGGCGACGCCGATGCCGAGCAGCGAGGCGGCGTTCGCGTGCAGCACCTGGTCGCGAGCCTCGCCGCCGAAATCGCGGTACACGAGCTCGAGGTCGGCAGCCGGCTGCCGGTTCGGATAGTCGCTCGCGTAGAGGAGCTGCTCGGGCCCGTACACCTCTGCCGCCATGCGCAGCGCCCCGAGGCCGAGGCCGGCTGTGTCGGCGTGGAAGCGGCGCAGGTACTCGCTCGGACGGCGGGTCAGCGACGCCGGGATCGCCGCGCCGGGCCGGTCGTCGTCGATGCGGGACGCCACGTATGGCAGCACGCCGCCGAGGTGCGGATGCACGATACGGAGGGTCGGGTGGCGATCGAGCATGCCCGAGAAGATCAGGTCCAGGGCCGCGATGCTCGAGTCCATCACGCAGCCGACGCTGTGCCCGTGCGAGTAGCGCATCAAGGGCTCCAGCGCGCCGGTCGTGGGGTGGAGGAAGATCGGCACACCCAGCTCGTCGATCCGCCTGAAGATCGGGTCGCGGGTCGGGGCGGCGATCGAGTCGCCGTTGACGTTGGAGGAGACGCAGACGCCGCGCAGGCCGAGCGCCCGCACGGCGTGATCGAGCGTCTCGATTGCCGCTTGGGCATCCTGCATCGGCAGCATCGCGAGCCCGTAATAGCGGCCCGGGTAGGAGCGCTCGAGCTCGGCCTGCTCTTCGTTGAGCTGCATCGCCAGCTCCAGCGCGCGGCTGGCGGGGAGGTGGTGCACGTTGAATCGCCCCATGCTCGAAACGACCACGTCGACCCCATTGGCGGCGCAACGCTCCAGGTGCGCCTCGATCTCGTAATGAGAGGAGGGGATCGCGCTCCGGTCGCCGCCGGGGCTGCGGAAGATGTATCCGCCGTTGTTCCGCTCCGCGCAAGGGGGCTCCACTCGCTCGACGTGTGCTTCGAAGTAGGTCCGCGTCTGCAGATGAACGTGGCAGTCCACGACTTGCATCAAGGCGAACCTACGGCCACGATGGATGGGCGCCAAGGTCGCGGTCGCGGTGCGATACCAATACCGACGCCACGCGCACGTCCAGGGTAGTTTGTGGTCACAGACACAACCAAAACGTTCCTCGCCGGCCGAGCGGCCCATAGCCTCGGACCGGTCGGTCGTGCCGGCAGGACGACCGGAACGCGAAAGGACTCGGTGAAGAGCATGCGCAGACCGCCCACGCTGGCGACGGTCCTGATCCTGGCACTCGCCCTTCTCCTGGCGGCCTGCGGTGACGACGACGACGACGACGGCGGCGGCGGAAACGGCGGTGGCGATGGCGGCGGAGAGCAGGCGGCGGCATCCGACTACCGGGTCGCCCTGCTGACCACCGGTGCGCTCAACAACCGCTCCTGGGCGAACTCGTGGGCCGACGGGGCGGAGCGGGCACAGCAGGAGCTGGGCATCCAGCTCGAGATGGTCGGGAACGCAGACGCCCCGGACCAGTACGTGTCGCAGGGCTCGGCGTTCGCATCCGAGGGCTACGACCTCCTCATCTTCGCCCACGGCGCGATGCACGATCCCGCGGTGCGTGTGGCGCGGCAGTTCCCGGACGTCCAGATCGTCCAGGTCTTCCAGCACGCCTCCGAGGAGGAGGCGGCGGAGCAGGATCCTCCGAACCTCGGCCATGTCGATCCCGAGCAGGGACAGGTCACGTTCCTCGCCGGCATCCTCGCGGGCCTGATGACGGAGACGAACACCATCGGCAGCGTCTACGCCTTCCCGTTCCCGGCGCTCACGCGGCAGCCCGAGGCCTTTGAGCTCGGGGCTCGCTGTGTCAACTCCGACATCGAGGCGCTCCAGCGGCGTTCGGACAGCTTCACGGACGCCGCGGCCGCTCGCGCGGCGGCTTCGACGGTGATCGACCAGAACGCCGACTTCGTCCTCTCCGCGGTCGACCAGGCCGTCCAGGGAGTGATCCAGGCGACCGCGCAGGCGCAGGAAGGGGGCGGGAACGCCTACGCGGTTGCGTCGTACTTCGATTCCAACGACCTAAACCCCGAGGCCGTGATCACGAGCGTCCTGTACGGCCTCGACGAGATCGCGTTCGACGTGATCAAGCGGGGCTCGGAGGGTGAGCTGGGCGACCACTTCTTCCAGTCCTACACCCTCGACACCCCGCAGGGTGGATCCCTGGCGCCCTTCTACGAGCAGGAGGAGCTGGTCGGCCAGGAGAACATCGATCGCCTCGATCAGGTCCAGGAGATGGTCGTCGACGGGACGATCACGATCCCGGACGAGATCGTCAGCGATCCCGAGATCGCCGGCGGCGCCACGATCGGCGAACCCGGCGCGGCCGCCAAGATCGACGTTGCGGACATCGGCTGCACCGACGAGTTCCGGTCGGAGCTGGGCCTGTGAGCGCGGCCCGTTCGGAGATGAGGGAGCGGCTCAACGCGCGGCTCCGCATCGATCCCGCGACCACGGCGGTGCTCGCGATCGACACGCACCGCGGCCATCTCGACCCGGAGATCGCCACCATGCCGGTCGCCGCGGACATCGCCGCCGACGTGGTGGAGAGCTCGCGGCGGCTGCTCGCCGGGACTCGCGCCGCCGGGGTCGCGACCGCTTTCCTCGTCATGAACAACCGGATGATCGACGGGCGGAGCGAGTACCTGCGGAACCCGTGGTGGCAGGCGATCGAGGAGGTGCGTGAGAGCCTCACGCCCGATCTGCCCTCGACGATCTCCGGCCACAACCTGGTCGGCTCGCCGCAGACCGAGGTGATGCCCGAGCTGGCGCCGACGGAGGACGATGCGGTGATCAACTCCAAGCACCGGCTCAGCTCGTTCATAGACACCGACCTCGAGAGCTGGCTCCGGGCGCGGGGGATCGAGACCGTCCTGCTGATCGGGATCAACACGAACACATGCGTCCAGTGCGCGGCGTTCGAGGCGTTCAACCGCGACTACCGGGTGGTCGTCGTCAGCGACTGCGTGCACAGCATGTACGGGGCCGATCTCCACGAGTTCGGCCTCGACAACGTCGCCCGCTGCATCGGCTGGGTGTTGTCGGTCGACGAGGTGATCGAGAAGCTCGAGCAGCACGCGAGCGAGGGCTCCGCTCAGGAAGAGGCGGCGGGCGTCCGCTAGCCCTGGGCGGGGTGGGCGAGCCGCCTAGGCTCGCCCAGCTTCAGGCTCGACCAAGCCGGCCTCCACGAGCGCGGCGAAGACGCGGGCGGGCGTGATCGGGGTCGCGGTCACGCGACCCGGATGAATGGCGTCGGCGACCGCGCCCGCGATGGCCGCCGGCGAGCCGACCGCGCCGCCCTCGCCACCGCCCTTGATCCCGTCGGGGTTGAGCGGCGTGGGCACGACCATGTGCTCGACCGTGATGTCGGGGACGTTCCCGTCGGCCGGCAGCAGGTACTCCATGAAGCTGGGGTTGCGCGGCTGGCCGTCGTCGTCGTACACGACCTCCTCGAGCAGCGCGCCGCCGATCCCGAAGGCGACCCCGCCCTGGACCTGGCCGTCGAGCACGAGCGGGTTGATCACGGTCCCGGAGTCGTTCACGACGTGGTGCTCGAGCAGCGTCACGATCCCGGTCGCGGGATCGACCTCCACCTTGGACACGTGGACGCCGTAGGCGAACGTGTTGGTCTTGGGGTGGAAGATGTCGGTCGCCTCGACCCCGTACGACTCGACTCCCTCGGGGAGGGGCTGACCGGGGGCGGCGGCGGCGGCGACCTCTGCGAGGCTGACGCCGGGCCCGGCGGGCGAGCCGACGATCGAGACCCGGCCGCCGCTCAGCTCCAGGTCCTTGACGTCGGCCTCGAGCATCGTCGACGCGATCGCCAGCGCCTTCTCGCGGACGCCGACCGCGGCGTTGCGCACGGCCGTGCCGCCGATCGCGGCCGTGCGGCTCGCGTAGGTGCCGACTCCCCAGCGCACCAGGTCGGTGTCGCCGTAGCGAACGTCGACGTCGGCCATGTCGACCGCGAGCGTGTCGGCGGCGATCTGCGCGAGCGTGGTGAGGTGACCCTGCCCGCTGGTGCAGGCGCCGGTGTGGACGACGACCTGGCCGGACGGCTCGATCCTGACCGAGCCCATCTCGTACGGCCCGAGCCCGGTCTCCTCGACGAAGGCTCCGATGCCGATGCCGAGCAGGCGCCCGCGACGCCGCTGCTCCTCCTGCTCGGCGCGAAAGTCGTCGTAGCCGGACAGCGCGAGGGCTCGCCGCAGGCACTCGGCGTAGTCGCCGGAGTCGTAGATGATCTCGCCGGCAAGGACGTTGGCGAGGCCCCGCGGCCGCGGCAGCTCTTCGGGAGGGATCATGTTCCGCAGCCGCACCTCGGCCGGGTCGAGGCCGAGGTCGCGAGCGATCGTGTCCATGATCCGCTCCATGGTGAATGCCGCCTGGACGTGCCCGACGCCGCGGAACGGGTTCATCGGCGCCTTGTTCGTCATCACCACGTGCGCGGTCGCCTCGAAGTCGGTCACGTCGTACGGGCCGGTCAGCATCGCCACTCCGATGAACGGCTCGACCAGCGTCAGCCGCTGCAGGTACGCGCCCGTGTTGGTCACGCAGCGGTCGCGGATGGCGAGCACGCGGCCCTCGTCGTCGTATGCGACCTCGACGTCGTGGAACTGCTCGCGACCGTGCGTGGTCGCGACGATGTGCTCCCACCGGTCCTCGATCCACTTCACCGGGCGCCCGAGGCGGCGGGCGAGGAAGCAGAGCAGTATCTCCTCGGGATACGTCTGGATCTTCACTCCGAACGCGCCGCCGACGTCAGGGACCAGCACGCGCACGCGGCTCTCGGGCATGCCCAGGCTCGCGCAGATGTCGCGCTTGACGGCGTTCGGGACCTGTGTCGAGGTCGTCAGCGTGACCTTTTCGGCCCGCGGGTCCCACTCGGCGATCGCGCCGCGCGTCTCCATCGGCATCCCGGCGTAGCGCTGCGTCGCGAACCGCTCGGCGAGGACGCGGGGCGCCGCCTCGAAGGCCGCGTCCGGGTCGCCGATCCTGTACTCGAGGGTGTCGCAGAGGTTCGTCTCCTCGTGGAGGACCGGCGCGCCCGGCTCCATCGCCTGCTCCGCGTCGGTCACCGCGGGCAGCGGCTCGTAGTCCACGACGACGAGCTCCGCGACGTCCTCGGCCACGTAGCGGTCCTCGGCCACTACGACCGCCACCGGCTCGCCGACGTAGCGGACCTTGTCCGCGGCGATCACGGGCTGGTTGAACGGCCTCGTCGTCTCCTCGGCATCGATGCAGGGCAGCGGGGGCAGGTCGGGAAGGTCCTCGGCCGTCAGCACCGCGATCGTCCTCGGATCCTCCCGGGCTGCGGAGGCGTCGACGGACCTGATCCAGGCATGGGGGTGGGGGCTGCGAACGATCGCCGCCGCGAGCATCCCGTGCGCCTTGAGGTCGGCGATGTAGCGGCCGTCGCCTCGCAGCAGGCGTGGGTCCTCCTTGCGCTTGAGCGGCGCGCCGAACACGCCGCCGGCCGGCGCGCTCATCGTGCCTCCGGCGTGTGCGTACCCGAACCCGCCTGCGCGCTCAGCCGCACCGCCTCCAGGGCGGCTTCGCGGATCTTCACGTAGCCGGTGCAGCGGCAGAGATGACCGCCCAGCGTCTCCGTGATCGCCTCACCCGAGGGTTGGGGATCGCGCTCGAGCAGCTCCACGAGGCTCATCACGATCCCCGGCGTGCAGAAGCCGCACTGCATCCCGTGCTTCTCCCAGAGCGCCTGCTGCACCGGGTGCAGCTCAGCGCCGTCCGCGGCGAGGCCCTCGAGCGTGCGGATCGCGGCGCCGTCGGCCTGGACCGCGAGCGTGGTGCAGGAGCGGGCCGCGCGCCCGTCGACGAGGACGGTGCAGGCGCCGCAGACGCCGTGTTCGCAGCCGAGGTGCGTGGCGGTGAGGTCGAGCCGCTCGCGCAGCAGGTCGGCGAGGGTCAGGCGCGCCTCGACCTCCTCGGTGTGAAGGGCGCCGTTGACGGTCAGCGTGATCGTGTGCCTGCTCACGCCGCGGCCTCCACCGCTTGCGCGACCGCTCGCCGCGCCAAGACCGCGGCGAGCTGGCGACGGTAGCCGGCCGGGATCTGCGGGTCGTCGGCGAACGCCACGTCCTCGGTCGCCAGGGCCGCCGCGACGCCCGGCGCCTCGGCCGCGGGGGTCTCCCGCAGCGCGGCCTCCGCGGCCGCGGCCCGGAGCGGCCGGTCCGCGACGCCGAACAGAGCCAGGCGAGCCTCGGCGACGACGCCTCCGACGGTGGAGACCCGCGCCACTGCGCCGCAGACGGCAAAGTCGCCCGCACGCGGCGCCACCTCGACGCACGCCGAGCCGGAGCCTTCGCCGTCGACCGGGAACTCGACTGCCGTGACAATCTCCGCCGGCGCGAGCGAGGTCGTGAGCATGCCTCGGTAGAGCTCGGCGGCCGGCACGACCCGATCGCCCTCCGGCCCGCGAACGCGGACCCGCGCGTCGAGCGCGATCGCGACGGCCGGGAGCTCGCCCGCCGGGTCGGCGTGCGCGACGCTGCCGCCGACGGTCCCCCGCGCCCGGATCTGCGGATGCGCCACGTGGCGCAGCGCCTGGACGACCAACGGGCAGCGGCCGGCCACCTGCTCGCTCGTCTCGGCGTCGCGCTGGCGCACCATCGCGCCTATCACCAGGTGCCGGCCGGACTCGCGGATCTCGTCGAGGCCCGCGATCCGGCCCAGGTCGACCAGCAGGTCGGGGAACGCCAGTCGCATGCTCAGCAGCGGCACCAGGCTCTGGCCACCGGCCAGGACCTTGGCGTCGAGATCGCCGGCCAGCAGCCCGACGGCCGCGTCGAGGGTCTCCGGCGCCGCGTAGTCGACCGGGGGAGGCTTCACCGGGTGGTTCCCAGCCGGTCGGCGAGCCAGTCGGCCATCCGTGGCCTGACGATGTGCCCCATGTTGTGGCAGCAGTGGTCGCCGTCCTCCTCGACCTGGATCTCCAGGTCGGCGTTGACGAGCCCCCGGCGGATCTTCTCCACCTGCTCGAGACTGAAGATCACGTCGTGGCGCCCGTGCAGCAGCAGCGTGGGGCAGGAGATGCGGTCGGCCACCGGCGCCAGGTCGAGCGAGGCGAGCAGGTGCTCGTCGGCGCGCTCCGGATCCTCGATTCCGGTGGCGTAGCGGAACCCGGCCCGAGTCCTGGGCGGCATCGAGTCGAGATCGGTGAGGTCGAAGCATGCGCCCCAGGCAACGCAGGCCACAAAGCGGTCGTCGCCCGCGGCCGACTTCGGCGCGTAGTGGCCGCCGAGGCTGCGCCCGAGGACGCCGATCCGCCCGGAGTCGACCTCGGGCCGCCGCTCGAGCTCGTCCAGGACGGCCGAGGAATAGCGCTCGAAGTCCGGGCCGAGCTTGACCTCGAAGAACATCTCTCCCTGACCCGGACCGTCGAAGGCAAACGTGGCGAGGCCACGCTCCAGGCAGAGGTTCTCGAACCGGTGGCTCTCCTCCTTGGTGCTCTCGAGGCCGCCGATCAGCACGCAGCAGGGGAACGGGCCGTCGCCCGCGTGCTGCGGCAGCCGCAGGTAGCCGGGGATGGTCGCGCCCTCGAAGTCGATCTCGACGCGCTCTCCCGGGGGCGTCAGATGCGGTGCGGCGCGGTCGAACAGCTCGACCTTGCGCCGCTGGCCGGGCTCCCGGCGGCTGGGATCGTGAAACCACATGTACTGGGCGTAGTGGGCGGTGAGCGAGGCCAGCCAGAGCGACTCTCCAGCCGTGACCCCGTGCGACTCGGCGAGGGCCCGCTCGCCGAGCTCGGTGTAGTGATCGGCCCTCGCCATCCAGAAGTCGAACCAGTCGACCTCGGAATCCTCGAGCGCCGCCGTGCGCGCCGCCTCCACGTCCGCCCAGGGGATGCCGTCGGAGAGCATCCGGCCCCGGTTCAGGTACGCCTCGACCTCAGGGGCCGCGTGGGGTGTGCCGCTCATACCTTCGCCTCCTTGTGTTCGGAACGAGCGCCGGTGGCCTCGATCAGCGAGCGGACCGCCTCGGGCGTCAGCGGGAGCCGCGTGACCGCGGACGGCGCGCCGAGCGCATCGGAGACGGCGCCAGCGACGGCGGCACCGACGGCCATGATTCCCGACTCGCCCGCGCCCTTGGCGCCGAGCGGGTTGGTCGGAGTCGGGGCGTCTTCGCAGATGAGGCAGTCGAAGCTGTTCGGCGTCTCCGTGGCACCCGGGATCAGGTAGTCCATGAGTGACGTCGCGCGTGGCTGCCCCGCTTCGTCGTAGACAAGCTCCTCGAAGACCGCGCCGCCGAGCCCCTGGACGGCGCCGCCCAGGATCTGGCCGCGGAGCAGCGCGGGGTTGACGGCGCGTCCCACCTCGTAGGCCACGAAGTAGCGCCCCACCTCGATCGCGCCAGTGCTCGGGTCGAGCTCGAGCTGGCAGAGCGCCACCCCGTACGGGTAGTTCATCATCGGGTCGACGTAGATCTCGCGGGCGCCGAGGCCGGGTTGCTCGCCGCGCTCGCGGCTGCTGACCGCGTCGCAGGCGGCCGCGATCTCGCCGAGGTCGAGGCCCACGCCGCCGGAGCCTCGGACGTGGACGCGCGCCTTCGAGAGGACGAGGTCGTCGGCGGACGCCTCGAGCAGCTCCGCCGCGACCCTCAGCGCCTTGTCGCGCGTGGCCTCGGCGGCGCGCAGCACCGCGCTTCCGCCGATCACGGTCGAGCGGCTCGACCACGATCCGACTCCATCCGGGATCAGATCCGTGTCGCCGTGGATCACATCGATTCGCTCGGGTGGCACGGTCAGCACGTCGCCGGCGATCTGGGCCATCACGGTCTCGATCCCCTGGCCGGACGAGGCGCCGCCGATCAGCAGCCGCGTGCCGCCGTCCAGTCCGATCTCGACCTCGGCCGTCTCGTAGACGCCGAGCCCGCTCTTGTCCATGAAGTACGCGATCCCCGTGCCCACCAGCCGCCCCCGCTTCCGAAGGCGCTTCGCCTCGCGGCGCCAGCCGCCGAAGTCTGCGTGCTCACAGGCGCTCTCGAGCAGCCCGGTGAAGTCACCGCTGTTCAGGACGAACGGCTCGCCACCCATCGACAGGTCCGGCGCGTGGGGCAGCTCCTCCTTCGTGAGGAGGTTGGCGCGCCGGAGCTCCACGACGTCGACCCCGAGCTGGTCCGCGGCGATGTTGAGGAGCTGCTCGCGCGCGAACGTGTTCTCGAACCGCCCCGGGGCGCGATACGGCCCCACCGGCGTCTTGTTCGTGGTGACGACGTGGATCACGCCCTCGTAGGCGGGCACCCGGTAGGGCCACGGGATCATCCCGATCGAGATCTCCGAGACGACGACGCCCGTCGGCCTGATGTAGGCGCCCTTGTTGTGCCAGATCTCGTCCTTGAGCCCGAGCAGCCGCGCGCGGTCGTCGAACGCGGCCGACACGCGATGAACCTGCTCGCGGGCGTGGTTGATGGCGACGAGGTGCTCGGCGCGGTCCTCGGTCCACTTGACCGGGCGGCCGAGGCGGCGCGCGAGCCACGGGACGAGGAAGTCCTCGGGGAAGAAGTCGCCTCGGACGCCGAAGTTGCCGCCCGCGTCCGTCCCGCGCATGTGGATGCGGTTCAGCGGGATGTCCAGCAGCGTCGAGAGGACGCGACGGTGATAGTGGGTGACAAGCGCCGCGCCCCAGACGGTGAGCTCGCCGCGACCCGGATCCCAGTCGGCGACGAGCCCGCGCGGCTCGAGTGGCACCCCGGTGTGGCGGCCTGTTCGAAGCTCGGCCGAGACGACGTGCGCGGCGCCCGCGAACGCGGCCTCCACGTCGCCAAAGCTCTTGCGCAGCTCCGCCGCCTGGTTGCCCCGCGCATCCCAGAGCGAGGGCGCGCCGGGCTGGATCGCCTCCATCGGGTCGAGGACGACGTCGAGCTTCTCGTACACGGCCTCGACCAGGCCGGCGGCGTCCTCGGCCGCGTATGGGTCGTCGGCGACGACGACCGCGACCGGCTCCCCGACGTAGCGGACCCGGTCCGTGGCGAGCACCGGCTGGAGGAACGGGTCGAGCTCGACCCCGAAGTCGAGCCGGAGCGGGATCGGCGGTGCCGCGCCGAGGTCGCCGGCGGCGATCGCGAGCCGGACGCCCGGCGTGGCCGCGGCGGCATCCAGGTCGACCCCCAGCAGGCGCGCGTGCGCGACGTCGGCGCGGACCACGTGCATGTGAAGCTGGCCCGGAAGGTCCACGTCGTCGACGAACCGACCGAGGCCGCGCAGCAGGCGGGGATCCTCGAGTCGCAGAATGCTCTCGCCTACCAGCAACCTTCGTCGATCGTAATACAAAATCGTCGGCCCTCTGCCCGTCATATACACGCGCGCGTGAGCGTGCGCGCCTAAATGGACATCCCGCGTGACCCAAACCCTTGCTGCGCGCGGCGCTCCTGAATAGCGTCGCCCCGCCGGGTCACACGGATTCGTCGCAACCGACGACAGGAAGGTGATGCCAGTGAGCGAGCGGACGGTGACGATCGAGGTCAACCAGCAGCAGGAGCAGATGCTCGACCGGCTGGTCGCCGAGGGGAAGCTCGGATCGACCCATGGCGAGGTGGTCCGCAGCGGGTTCGTCCGCTTCTGCGAGGGGCATCCGGACCTCTTCCAGGCCGGCGCCAAGGGCGACGAGGGTGGGCGCGATGAGTGAGCGGGAGCTGGTGCTCGACCACGTGATGGAGCCCGGGACGGGCAAGGCGCTGCCCGTGCACCGCGGGCAGATCCTCCGGATCGAGCAGCTCGGCAACGGTCAGTGCGCGGACTTCAACGCCTTCAACCTGCACGACTACAAGGAGTACTTCCACACCGGCCGCACGCGCCATCTCCACGGGCTGTTCCCCGCGGAGGGCGACATGCTGTGGTCGGCGCCGCCGCGCGAGCGTCCGATGCTGACGATCATCGGCGACACCGTCGGCACGAACGACATCCAGTACCCGCGCTGCACCGGCTTCCTCTACGAGTATCAGTTCGGCTTCGAGAGCCACACGAACTGCCACGACATCCTGGCCGAGTCGATCCGCGAGTACGGCCTCACGCCGGACGACGTGCACGACTCGTTCAACTTCTGGATGCACACCGGGGTGGACGACGAGGGGAAGCTCTACATCAAGCGGCTGCTGGCGAAGCCCGGCGACTACGTCGAGCTGATCGCCCACTTCGACGTGCTCGCGGTGCCGAACGTATGCGGCGCCGACATCTTCAGCACCTCCAACTTCGAGCTCAAGCCGCTCCGCGTGCAGGTGTTCGAGGCAACGCCGGAGGAGCAGGAGCGGTGGCTGCAGCCCGAGGGGCGCCAGTACCGCAACCAGCGAACGCCGGCCGATTTCAGGCTGAGCGAGATCAAGGTCACGCGCGAGCTCGCGCGCGACGGGTCCTACTCGCCCGAGTGGCCCGTCTACCCGATCGTCAAGCGATCGGTCGACGTGCCGCTGAGCGACGAGGAGTACGGGCTGATCGAGGGGCTGCGCGCGAACGGCGGCTTCGGTGAGCCGGACGCCGACATCGTGCGACACGCGTTCTTCAGCTGGTGGATCGAGGAGTACATGCAGGGTCCGAAGCACCAGCACCCCGGGCAGTGATCGTCGGCGTCACGAGCAGGACGACCGCCACGACGACGAGTAGGCCGCCCGCTATCTGGCCGGCCACGATCGCCTCGCCGAGCACGATGTAGGACAGCACCACCGCGGTCACGGGCTCGACCGTGGACAGGCGCGCCGATCCGCCGGCCCCGATCCGTCGGACCGCGAAGTAGAAGAGCAGCGTCGGCAGCACGGTGCTGACCAGGGTCAGGGCGACGAGATGCCCGACCGCGTCCGCGGGCGGCCAGCTCATGCCCAGCACGGCCACGAACGGCAGGAGCGCCAGCACCGCGCCGCCGTACGAGAGCGCCACGAACTGGAAGCTGTCGACGCTGCGCGACATCACGTAGCGGCTGCCGAGGATGAACACGGAGATGCTCACCCCCGCGCCGAGCCCCCAGGCGATGCCTTCCACCGTGGTCGCGTCGGGGATTCCGACGGTGAGCGCGATGCCCACCATCCCGACGAACAGGAGCGCGACCCGCCGCCGCGTCAGCTCCTCGCCGAAGAGCAGGTGCGCCGCCACCGTGATGATCAGCGGGTAGATGTAGAAGAGCAGCGTCACCAGCCCTGGCGACGCCACCTCGAAGCCGAGCAGCAGGCAGCCCCCGGCGGCCAGGGTGCCGAGCCCGAGCAGGACCGACAGCCCCACGTCGCCGGCCGAGGGACGCGGGGCCGAGCGGGCGAACGCGACCGCCGCAAGGACGAGGAACGCGCCGCCGAACCGGAGCACGAGCAGCGGGAACTCCTCGCCGCCCGCGTCGTAGTACAGGCGGCTGAAGATCCCCAGCGTGCCGAAGCCGACGCCTGCGGCGATCGCGCAGGCGGCGCCAAGGGCGAACCGCTCGGCGGAGCCGGGCTTATGTTGGGCCGTTGGTGGCGGAGTCGTACGCCCGCGAATCACCCGCCCGGCGCGTAGCCGATCAGGTCGAGCAGGATGTTCGCGCCCGGGACGACCATCGGGCCGCCGATGCGAAGCGTCGTCGACGCCGGCTTGTCACCGGGGAAGTGCGACGCCCATTCGTCCTCCATCGTCTCGGCGAACCAGGTGAAGTCGTCGTGGAACGCCTGGCGGCGGCAGAGGTTCTGGAGCGACGTGCCCGCGGCCGACGAGATCGCCGACACGTTCTCGAGCATGTAGTGCATCTGCCGCTTCGCCGGCTGGCCGTACCAGGGGAACTCGGAGTGGCGCTTGGTCTCCTCCGCGAGGGCGCCGCTCGAGTCGAACGCCATCTGGGTCGAGAAGAACAGGAAATCGCCGGCCTTGACGGCCTGCGGCTCGTGCCCGAGGGGCTCCGGCGCGTCCGACGTCTCGACCGCCTCGATCTTGAGGTCCGAGTCGTTGGCGAGGAGCTTCATCGCGATCTCGACACGGCTCCCCATGCCGCCCAGGCCCATGTAGGGGATCACGACGCGGGCAGGCGGGTTCTCCGGGAACCAGCGGCGCCAGACGCGATCCATCCCCGCGAAGTCGGACGGCGCGCCGATGTAGACGGTTGCCTTGACGCAGCGGTCGAGCGACGATCCGGCCGCTTCGGCGATCTTCGCCAGCTTCTCGAGCACGTACTCGGTCTGGGTCTCGATCTCCGACCCGTACCAGAAGTACGGGTTGTTGCGCGCCTCGCGCGCCAGGCCGCTGGGCTCGCCGAGGTGGACGTCGCTGAGGTAGTCGCCCTTCCAGTCGACCGGGATCTCACCCGCGAGGAAGACCCAGTCGCCGTTGCGGATTGCCGGCGAGTACCCCGCCAGTGGAGACGGCACCCCCTCGGGCGCCGCGTATCCCTGCTTCTCGACGCCCGGCTGCTGCTCGATCGAGATCATGTCGACCTCGAGGATCGTGTCCCGCACGAGCAGGCCGTCGTCGCGGATCCCCATCCCGGTGGACGCCGGCCGCGGCTCGTCGATGTAGAGGTTGCGCGTCTCGAGGTAGGGGCTGATGTTGAGGTGCGGCCACGTGTTGCCCGCGTGGAGCTCATCCATCGTCGGATAGGGCGAGGCGAACCACTGATAGATGCGGACGACGTCGGTGCGCATGTCCATGCCGGCGGCCGTGTGCAGCGCGGCCAGGTTCTTGAGGACGAAGTCCGACTGGAGCCTCAGCGGCTCGCCGGCGTTCGGGTTCGGCAGCTTGCATTCCGGGGCGATGCCGGTCTCGAAGTCGCTCGCGAGCTGGCCGGCGACGAACAGCCAGCCGCCTGCCTTGATCGCGGGGCTGTACGGGGCGAGGGGCTTCGGGATGTCCCCGGGCCATACCGCCTGCCGGTCACTGCTCGCTTCGACCGTCGACATCGTGTCTCCTCTCGTGGGCAACCGATCCGTGACTCTGCGTCACAACGAGACGGGGGCAAAGGTTTTGGTCCTGCCAGAGCGCTCGAAAAGCCTCCTGTCCCGGTGGGCGGATATACGTTAGCCCTGATTGCCATGAGCGAGCGCGATGCGATCCCCGGCGTCCCGGCAGTCGCCACCTCGGTCCCTACGGTCCGAATGACGGGGATCTCGAAGGCCTACGGGACAACGGTCGCGAACGACGGCGTGGACTTCGAGCTGCGTCCGGGCGAGATCCACGTTCTCCTCGGCGAGAACGGCGCCGGCAAGACGACCCTGATGAGGATCCTCTTCGGCATGGCGATCCCGGACGCCGGCGAGGTGCTTCTCGGCGACGAGACCGTGAGCTTCAAGTCGCCGCAGGACGCTCTGGAGCGCGGCGTCGGCATGGTGCACCAGCACTTCATGCTCGTCCAGGACTTCACCGTCGCCGAGAACGTGGTCCTCGGCTCGGTCAGCGCGTTCGACCTGGTCCTGCGCCGAGCCCAGATCCAGCGCAGGGTCGCAGAGGCGGCTCAGCGCTTCGACATCGACATCGACCCCGGCGCGCGGATCCGCGACCTGCCGATCGACACGCAGCAGCGCGTCGAGATCCTCAAGCTCCTGTACCGCGGCGCGAGCATCCTGATCCTCGACGAGCCGACCTCGTCGCTCGGCCCGGCCCAGATCGAGGCGCTCTTCTCCAGCCTCAAGCAGCTTCGCGAGGCCGGCCACTCGGTCGTGATGGTCACGCACAAGCTCAACGAGGTGATGGAGCTCGCCGACCGCGTCACGGTGCTGAAGGCCGGGCGCAAGGTGACGACCGTGGCGAGGGGCGAGTTCGACGAGCGCAGCCTCGCGCGCGCGATGACGGGTCACGAGCTCCCGGAGCTCCCGCCGCCCACGGGCGTGGAGGAGGGCCGGGAGCCTCTGCTGCGAGTGCGCGACCTCGTCGTGCACTCGGGGGCCAGGCTGCACGCCGTACACGGGGTGAGCTTCGACCTCCACGCGGGCGAGCTCCTGGGGGTCGCCGGGGTGGAGGGCAACGGTCAGCGAGAGCTGCTCGACGCGCTCGCCGGCGTCGTCTCGATCGAGGCCGGGACCGTCGAGGTCGGCGGACGTGACGTGACCGGGGCGTCGCCGAAGGGCCTGCGCGAGGCCGGCATGAGCGTCATCCACGAGGACCGCCAGGGGTGGGGCCTGGTCCTCGACATGAGCCTGGCGGAAAACCTCGGGCTGGCCGACGTCGCGACCGGGGCCGCGTCGACGTACGGCTTCCTGCGCAGGCGCCGGCTCAAGGCGAGGGCGCGGGAGCTGCTCGAGGAGTACGACGTCCGTCCGGCGAACCCCGACGCGCTGGCCCTGTCGCTCTCCGGCGGCAATCAGCAGAAGGTCGTGTTCGCGCGGGAGCTCGCCAGCGACCCGAGGGTCCTCCTCGCGGCCAACCCGGCCAGCGGGCTCGACGTCGGCGCCGCCGACTACGTTCATCGCCGGCTGATCGACGTGTGCGACGACGGCCGGGCCGTGCTCCTGATCTCACACGACCTCGACGAGTTGCTGAAGCTGTCCGACCGGATCATCGTGCTGCACCGCGGGCGCATCCTCTATGAGGCGCCCGTCCAGGAGGTCTCGATGGACGTGCTGGCGATGGCGATGGCCGGGCGCGCCCCGTCTCAGGGCGAGGGCGACGGCGCCGCCGCCGGGCCGGAGGACGGCTAGTGGCGACGCCCCAGGGGCTCGAGCAGCGGAGCCCGCTCCGGAGCCTGCCGTCGCTGACGGACTCGCTCCGGAGCCGCCGGGAGGCGCTGCTTCGCCTTCTCGCGGCGCTGGCCGCGACGCTCGCCATCTTCTCCGCGCTGATCGCCGCACTCGGCGTCAACCCGCTGGATGCCTTCAGTGCCTACTGGGAGGGCGCGGCGGGGAACAAGTTCAACTTCGGGCAGACGCTGATGATTGCGAGCCTGCTCGCCTGCACCGGCCTGGCTGCCGCGATCCCGTTCCAGGCGCACCTGTGGAACGTCGGCGGGGAGGGCCAGCTCTGGGTGGGCGCCGTCGCCGCGGCGGCCCTGGCGCTGAAGCTGCCCGACGGGTTGGCCGACTGGCAGGCGATCACGCTCACGGTGATCGGCGCGACGCTCGCCGGCGCGCTGTGGGGATTCATCCCCGGGATCCTGAAGGCGACCGCAGGCGCGAACGAGGTGATCACCTCGCTGATGCTCGTGTTCATCGGAATCGCGCTCGGCAACTACGCCATCAGCACGCTCTTCCCGAGCCAGAGCAACCAGACGGAGTCGGTCCCGTTCGACCGGCTGCTCCCGAACATCTGGACGGGCACGCTCGTGACCGCGGGAGTGCTGCTCGCACTCGGGGCGGTCGTGTTCGCGTTCGTCCTGATGAGCGGGACCTCGCTGGGCTTCAAGATCCGCGCGGTCGGCCTCAACCGCAACACCGCCCGCATCAGCGGCATGAGCACGGGGCGCGTCATCGTGCTCTCGTTCGCGATCGGCGGGGCCTTCGGCGGCCTGGCCGGGGCGATCGCGGTCCTCGGCATCAACGGCGCCCTGGTGGCCGGATTCTCGGCGAACTTCGGGTTCCTCGGCATAGCGGTCGCGCTCGTGGCGCGGCTGAAGCCGTTGTGGATCATCCCCTCGGCGCTGCTCTTCGCGGGGCTGCGCACCGGCAGCGGCGGCCTGCAGGCGCAGACCGGCATCTCGGCCACGGTCGGCGAGATCCTGGTGACGGTCCTCGTCGTGCTGCTGCTCGCGTTCGGGGTCATCCGCCTGCGCTACGCGGAGGCGGCGCAATGATCCTCACCGACGTCTTCGCGCTCGGCGTGGCGCTAATGATCCCGATGTTGTGGGCCGCCTACGGCGAGACGCTGATGGAGAAGGCCGGTGTGCTGAACGTCGGGATCGAGGGCGTGATGCTGATCGGAGCGTTCTCGGCAGCGCTCGGCGTGGAGTACGGGGGCGGCATCTACGCCGGGCTCGGGTTTGCGATCGTCGCCGGCCTGCTTTCGGGCATCGTCCTGGCGCTCCTCTACGTGCGGATCGGCACCGACCAGATCGTCACCGGGATCATGTTCAACATCTTCGCCTTCGGCCTCACGACGACGCTGGCCGTGGAGTTCGTGAGGGCGACCGAGGTGACCTCGTTCGCCCAGGTCGAGATCCCGGCGCTGTCCGAGATCCCGTTCTTCGGCGAGGTGCTGTTCGAGCAGAACATGCTGACCTACGCCGCATTCCTGGCGGCGCCGCTCGTCTTCTACGTCCTCCACCGCACCTGGTACGGGCTCTACGCACGCTCGTCGTCGGAGTACCCGCGGGCCGCCGAGGCGGCCGGGCTCTCGGTGTGGCGCCTTCGCTACGCCGCGGTCATCGGCGGCTGCGTGCTGACGGCGATCGGAGGGGTGGCCCTGTTCTCGAGCTCGGGTGGCTTCGTCAGCGGCCTCACCGACGGCCGCGGCTTCATAGCCCTGGCGATCGTCATCCTGGCGCGCTGGAACCCGTACTGGATCGTCGCAGCCTCGCTCCTGTTCGGCGTCTCGGAGGCGCTCCAGTTCCAGGCCGACAGGATCGGGCCGCTGAAGGACGTGCCGCCGGACATCCTCGTGATGATCCCGTACGTCGTCACCATCGTCGCCGTCGTGATCGCCCGGGCGTCGCGCTACCCGCCCGCGGTCGGCATCCCCTACAAGCCGAGCGCCAAGGCCAGCTGAGCGACCGCGTCAGGAGGTCGGCCGCCAGTGGACGTCGACGCGATGCTCGATCCCCGCGCGCTCGATCGTCTCGCGCGCCAGACGGCGGGCGTCGGCCAGCACCTCGCGCTCGCTGCCGAAGCGCAGCTCGCCGCCACGCAGCACGACCTCGCCGTTGACCAGGACCGTGTCGACGTCCGTCCCGTGCGCCGAGAAGACGAGCGCGGAGACCGGGCGGTTGCCGACCGTGGTGTGGGCACGCTCCAGGTCGAACACGGCGATGTCGGCACGCTTGCCCACCTCGAGCGATCCGATCTCGTGCTCGAGGCCGACCGCGCGCGCGCCGTTGATCGTGGCCATCTCGAGCACGCGCTCGGCGCTCATGAGGGTCGGATCCATGTGCGTGACGTTCTGGATCAGCGCGGCGAACTTCATCTGCTCGATCATGTCCACGGAGCAGTTGACGTAGGCGCCGTCGCTGCCGAGCGCGACGTTCACCCCGTTCGCGATCATGTCCTTGACCGGAGCGATGCCGTCACAGCTGTACGCGTTCGAGACCGGACAGGTGACGCAGCTCGCCCCGGCGCGCGCCACGGCTGAGACCTCGCGCGGCGTGAGCCAGATGCTGTGGATCAAGACCCAGCGGTCCGAGAGGGCGCCGAGACGCTCGAGGTAGTCGACGTCGCCGCCGCCGGTCACGTCCCGGAACTCCTGGATCGACAGCCACGGCGTCCCGGCGCCGCAGTGGTTGGTGATGCGCACGTCGAGGCGCTTGGCGAGGTCGACCGAGCGATGGATGAGCTCTTCCGAGGTGGCGTTGTGAAGCATCCAGCTGGCGCCCGTCTCGACTGCGAAGCCGCCGTGCAGAACGCCCCCGTACCCATCCCAGCGCCGCACCAGCTCCTCCCCCAGCGCGAGCTCCTCGTCGAGGTCTCGCGCGTGCTCGAAGGCGGGGTACCGGGTCGAGAACGGCGGGTCGGGGGGCTGGCGCAGCTCCTTGGTGACGACCTGGCGCACCCCCACCTCGGGATAGGGCTCGCAGATCGCCGCGAACGACTCCTCGTCGTTGACGTTGACGACGTGGTTGAGCTGACACGTGGTGCCCGTGCGCAGTGCCTCGATCGCGCCCAGGTAGGCGGCGGCGCGGAGCGTCTCGGGCGTCAGCTGCATCATCAGCGGGATCGTCACCTCATCCAGCCACGCCTCAAGGAGCAGCCCGTCGCCCGTGTTCTTGAACAGGCTTCCCCAGTGATGGTTGTGGAGGTTGATGAGCCCCGGCGTCACGACCATCCCACCGCAGTCGATCACCTCGTCGGCCTGTTCCACCTCGAGCTCGTCCATCGGGCCCACGGCGTCGATCCGCTCGCCGGCGACGCGCACGTATCCGCGCGGGAGCACGCGTCGCTCGCCGTCGACGGTGATCACGTAGGCGTTGGTCAGGAGTTTGGTCCTGGACATCAGGCTGCTCCTTTCACGCGCGCTGGCCGCGCGGGAGTGGGGGAGGGATGCGGAACGCTGCAGAGGGCGGGACGCGCAGCGCCACCGCCATCCACGCCACCGCCACGACCAGAAAGCCGATGCGGCCGTCGCCGGGCAGCGTGAAGGTGAGGCCGACGATCGGGGTCGCGATCGCGATCACCACCCCCGAGAGGGTGTTGACCACCCCGGCGGCCGCGGCGGCGAACTCCGGGAAGGCCTGCCCGGCGCCGTAGAGCGCCGGGCCGAACGGGATGCCGCCCGCGACCCCGATGACCGTCGCGGTGAGGATCAGCACGGGCACCGGCGGGCCGAGCGCGAGCACCGCGGTCGCGGCACCGGCGATGACCATCGCCGCCGCCAGCAGGAGCTGAGTCCGCTCGGGGGCGCGGCGCGCCAGCCAGCCGCCCAGCGGACGGCCGATCGCGCCCATGATGAGCACGAGGCTGCCGATCGCGCCGGCTGCCCACAGCGGCGCGAGGTTCTCGCCGGTGAGCAGCGGCACCACCCAGTTCGCCACCACGACCGCGAAGCCGAGTCCGGTGGCGTGCATCAGCCCGAATCGCAGCAGCAGCGGGTCGCGCGGGACGCGCTGGACCCCCGGCGCCCGCTTCGACCTGTCCGCGCGCAACAGGCGCGGGCCGGCGAGCACGAACGGCAGCATGCAGAGCCCCAGCACCGCGCCGCCCAGGAAGGGCGCGCGCCAGCCGACGACGTCGTACAGGAGAGGGGTCACGGCGAGCGCGATGCCACTCGTGGCCAGCCCGACGCCGCCGAACACGCCCTGGTCGACCGTCGTTCCCCCGTAGCGGCCCACGAAGGTCGTGCCGGAGACGAACGACAGCCCGGTGGCGGCACCGGCGACGAAGCGGGCCGGCAGAGCGAGCTCCGCGACCGGGGCGATCATCGCGACGAGTGCCGCCGCCACGGAGAGCCCGACGGCGGCGAGCGCGGGGGAGCGCGGTCCCACCCGGTCGATCAGATGCCCGGCCGGGATCTGGGAGGCCGCGTGGGCGATGAACAGCACGGCCGTGAACGCCCCGATCATCAGCAGCGACGTGGAGTACGCGTCGGCCAGGTCGTCCGCGACGGCCCCGACGTTGGTCATGTTCCAGGCGCCGCTCATGCTGACCGCACACCCCGCGGTCACTGCTCGCCTGTGGCGTCGCTTCTCCATGCCGCCGGCCATCACCCAGCCTGCCGTCGGCTCGGCGCTCCACGGATCCCTATGCCGCGGCCTGCGGCTCGGCTCTGCCGCCGCCCATTGCCACGGCGAACTCGTCCATCGAGAGGTCCTCCACCCGGCTCTCGTAGACGATGTTCCCCCGGTAGAGCACCGCGACGCGATCCGAGAGGGACATCAGCTCCTCGAGATCCTGCGAGATCAGCACGATCGCGCCGCCCGCCTCGCGCGACTCCAGCAGCCGGCGGCGCACGTAGTTGGTCGCGCGGATGTCCAGCCCCTGCGTCGGGTTGGCCGCGATCAGCACCCGCGGCTCCCGCTCCAGCTCGCGGGCCAGGACGACCTTCTGCTGGTTGCCGCCCGACAACGAGTACGCCTGTGCGTTCGGATCGCTCGGGCGGACGTCCGCCTCCTCGAGCAGCGTGCGCGCGTGCTGGCGCAAGGAGCGCCAGCGCATGACTCCGCGGCGCACGAACCGGCCCTGTGGGACCGCCGAGAGGCCCAGGTTCTCAGCCAGGGTCATGTCGAGCACGAGCCCCGCGGCATGGCGATCGGAGGGGATCACGCCCACGCCGAGCCGGTGCAGGTCGCGCGGGCTCAGGCCCGCGGCGTCCTCGTCGGCGATGACCACCCGGCCCGCTTCGATCTTGCGCACGCCTCCGAGCGCTTCCTCCACCTCCTGCTGGCCGTTCCCGGCCACGCCCGCGATCCCGAGGATCTCACCCTCGTGCACCGTGAAGCTCACGTCGCGCAGGCCATCCGCCTCGCCCCTGCCGGCGACCGTCAGGCCCTCCACGGCGAGCACGGCCGCGGCGCCCGCCGGGGCGGCCGACTTGGGGGGAAGCTGGGGGGCCTCCTCACCCGTCATGGCGATGGCGAGCCGGCGGCCGTCGAACTCCCCGCGCGGCGCCGACATCACGCGCCGGCCGCGCCTCAGCACCGTCACGCGGTCGGCGATCTCCAGGACCTCGCTGAACTTGTGCGTGACCATGAGGACGGAGTGACCGTCGCCGGCGAGCGAGCGGAGGGTGTGGAACAGCGACTCCACCTGCTTCGGTCCCAGCGAGGCAGTCGGCTCGTCGAGCACCAGTACCTTGGCCCCCCGGTAGAGGAGGCGGAGGATCTCGATGCGCTGCTGGCCGTCGCTTCCGAGGTCGGCGCTGCGGCTGGTGGCACGCAGAGCAAGGCCGTAGTGGTCGGCCGCCGCCTGCACCTCCTCCCGGAGCCTTCGGTGCGGCAGCGTCATGTTCGCCGGCGAGCCGGCTCCGAGAACGACGTTCTCGGCCACCGTGAAGGTCGGGACCAGCATGAAGTGCTGATGCACCATGCCGATGCCGAGACTCAGCGCATCGTGCGGGGAGCCGATCTCGACGGTCTTCTCGTCGACCTCGATCTCCCCCTCGTCGAGCGGAACGAAGCCGTACAGGATCTCCATGAGCGTGGTCTTGCCGGCGCCGTTCTCGCCCAGCAGGACATGGACCTCGCCCGGCTCCAGGTCGATGTCCACTCCGTCGTTCGCCACCGTGGCGCCATAGTGCTTCGAGATCCCGCGCATCCGGATGCGCGGCGCCTTCACCTGCTCGGCGGTGGGCTCCGCGCTCACTGGTTCGCCTCGAGCGGCGGACGTGCCGCGCCGCCGGTGAAGCGCTCCCGCAGGCGCTCGAACGTCAGCTGGGCCCAGCTCTTGCCGGGCGGGATGAACGGGATGCCGAGCGCCGGCGGATAGCGCGATCCGCGCGCGAACACGAGCGCGACGATCGTGACGATGTAGGGGAGCGCGATCCACACCTCGACCGGGACGTCGGCCAGCACGCCCAGGTTCTCGACCTGGAACTGCAGCGCCCGGGCCATGCCGAACACGATGCAGGCGATGACCGTCACGAACGGGTTCCAGCGCGCGAGGACCACGACCGCGAGCGCGACGATCCCCTGGCCCGCCGTGAGGTTCACGTTGAACGACCCGGCCACGGACAGGACGAGCGTCGCGCCGCCGATGCCGGCCATCGCGCACGCGAAGATCACCGCCGCGAACCGCACCCGGCGGACGTCGCGCCCCGTGCTCACCACCGCGCTCGGCCGCTGCCCGGCGGCGCGCACGTAGAGCCCGAACCAGGACCGGGCCAGGAGGTGGAACACCACGAGCGAGGCGAGCACCGCGGCGTAGAACGTGACGTCCTGCTGGAACACCGCCTCACCGACCCACGGGATCTCGCTGAGCAGCGGGATGGCCACGTCCGGGAGGGTCCGCTGGAGCTCCTCCGACAGGTACTCGGCATAGGTGAACAGCGCGGTCGTGAGCCCCAGCGCGAAGATGTTGAACACGATGCCGGTGATGATCTGGTTCATGCCGCGGTAGACGTAGAACCAGCCGAGGATCACTCCGACGGCGATGCCGACGCCGAGGCCGGCCAGCATGCTGATCAGGAAGTTGTCGACCGCGCTCATGACCATGGCGGTGATGAGCGCCGCGATCAGCATCACCCCCTCGATGCCGATGTTGATGACCCCCGCCTGCTCGGCGATGATCTCGCCCAGCGCCGCCCAGAGGATCGGCACCGCGAGGCCGATGCCGATCGTGATGATGGTCAGAAGCACGCGGTCAGCACCTCACAGGTCGCCACGGGCGGTCGGGAGCTTGACCAGCCCGAAGAACAGCAGGCTGATGATGAAGATGGTCACCAGGACGTCGCCGAGCGCCGAGGACAGGCCGACGTCCACTTCCAGTCCGTTGCTGCCCACGCGCAGCATGGCGAACACGAAGGCCGCCGGGACGAGCCACAGCGGCTCGAGCCGCGCGATCAGCGCGACGGCGATTCCGAGGAATCCGTAGTTGGGCGAGAAGTTGGAGACCAAGGAGTTGGTGACGCCGGACACCACCAGTCCGCCCGCGAGCCCCGCCACGGCGCCGCCGATCACGAACGTCCAGACCGCGACGCGCCCGGAGCTGATGCCGCTGGCCCGAGCCGTTCTGGCATTGAAGCCGACGGCACGGATCTGGAAGCCCATGCCCATGTGCCTGATCAGGAACCAGCCGGCCACCGCGGCTACGACCGCGACGATCGGCGCGATGGTCACGAGCCCCTCCTGCCAGATCATCGGCGCGATCGTGTTCGGCGGGATGCGCTCGGTCTGCGGCGAGATCCCCTGCGGCCAGAGCACCCGGACCACGTAGTCGGCGGCCAGGATGGCGATGAACGTCAGCATCAGGGAGACGATGACCTCGTTGAGGTCGAGCGCGGCCTTGAGCCCGCCCGCGATCAACCCCCAGACCGCTCCGCCGACGAGCGCCCCGAGCAGGACGAGGGGGACGGCCAGCGTCGACGGCATCTCCGGGGAGACCGTCAGCGCCACGGCCGCCGCCGCGATGGCGCCGGCGTACAGCTGTCCCTCCGCGCCCACGTTCCACAGCCCGGCGCGGAAGGGGATCGCCGCCGCCAGCCCGGTCAGCGTGAGGATCCCCGCGATCATGATCGTCTGACCGAGGACGAACGGATCCCCGGTCGAGCTCTCGATCACCACCTCCGCGACGCGGAAGGGATCCGCCCCCATGATGAGGATCACGACGGCGACGACCGCCAGCGTCGCGGCCAGCGCGGCGACGATTCGCGGCAACGCCAGCAGCGCCCGGCGGAGGCGCGAACCGCCCTGGGTCGGCCGCCCGTCGACCGGGGGCTCGGACCCGGGGTCGCCGGCAGCCGCGGCGGGCTCCGCCGCCGCGGGCTCGGCGATGCCGCCCGGGTTCGCGGTCACCGCCGCGCCGGGCTCAGCCTTCGGGTCAGAGACCTCCTCGCTGGTCCCGTCCGACATCGACCCGGGGCTCTTTACGTCCCGGAGGCCGCCAGGCGATCGCCGAGGGCGTCGTCCATCGTCTGCGCGTCGCGCAGCGCCTCCGGCACCTCACGCCCCTCGCGCGCGTACCACTCCCGGACGAGCGCCGGGCCGTCGACGACCAGCCCGAGGTGCAGCGACACGATCATCAGGGCGCCGTGCTCGGACTCCTCGGAGTAGCCGGCGACGATGTCGCGCGGCATGATGACCCGGAAGTCGAGGTTGGCGGCGTCGAACGCCGTGGACAGGTCGCAGGCGTCCGTCATGGTGCCCGTGATCACGACGTTCTGCACGTCGAGGCGACGCAGGAGGAACTCGAGGTCGGTCGGGTAGAAGGACGAGAGGCGCTTCTTGGTCCTGACGTAGTAGTCGCGCTCCGGCTCGTCCTCGACCATGAGGTCGAGCCACTTCGTCCCCTCCCAGCTGTGCTGGTCCATCAGCGGGGTCGGCGGCCAGTACAGGGCGTAGATGTGCCGCCAGTTGGCGCCGCCGTCGAGGTCCTTGGCGGTGAGGTCGTCGGCCCCGCCGTGGCGCTGCCAGTGCTGCACCATGATGACGGGCATGCCGATGTCCCGGCACGCGGCGTGGAACACGTCGTGGTGGGGTATCCGCGCCCGAGCGCGGGGGGCGGAGCAGGTGAGCTCGTCCTCCGGGCCGACGTGCCCGCGGTGCATGTCGATGCAGATCACAGCCGTGTGCGCCGGATCCAGCCACTTGTCGAACGCCACCGTCTCGGGCAGGACCTTCCGGTCCCGGTTCTCGAGGTAGCAGTACATCTCGGTCTTCATTTGGATCCTCCCCGTCGGGATTTCCCTAGATCATTGCCTCAGCCGCCCACATGCGCGACCGCGTCCATCATCACCGTCGCGCCCGGGACAGGGAACGGCCCGGGCACCTGCGTGACGAGCACCGTGGGCGGATCGGCGGGCACTGCGTTCTTGAGCGCGGCGTACACGAGGAAGCTGTCGCGCTCGTCGGCGAGGAACACCCGGACCCGCACGAGCTGGTCGAGGCTCGTGCCGCCCGCGCGGCAGATCTCGTCGAGCCGCCCGAGGAGGTACTCGAGCTGGCTGGCCGTGTCCGCCGCGGAGCGCAGGCCGTCGGCACCTCCGGCGTACTGGCCGGAGATCCACAGCAGGGGACCGGCCTTCACGCCCTCCGGCTCCGGGAGGAGCTGCTCCGCTCCCGTGCTCACGATCTCCTTCTGGAAGCCGTCCCCGGGAACGATGGACCGCGCCAGGAACTCGCACTTGACCGCGTTGTCCCCGTGTCCGAGGTCGTCGCCCTCGAAGCGCGGCTGTCCGAGCCCGCGGCACGGGATGACGGTGCGCCCGGGGAGGTTGTCGCCGAAGATGCGCTTCCACTCCCGGTCCAACTCGAACAGGTCGCCCATGTCGATGAGGTAAACGCTCACGTGGACGACGTTGTCGAGGCTCGTGCCCGTCCGCTCGAGCCATCCGCGGAGACGCCCGAGCAGGAAGGCGGTCTCGTTGCGGATCTCGTTGCCCCACCAGATCGATTCCTTGACCCGCACGGACTCGGGGATCGCGTTGATGTCCCAGTCGTTCGCGATGTCGCCCACCGTGAAG